>Ga0310695_10001814_pt1 | contig 47922 bp, 38 predicted proteins | sample RumenRJG_04DNA_FD_203882 | JGI IMG/M metagenome (GOLD analysis project Ga0310695, IMG submission 203882) | Bovine rumen microbial communities from Lethbridge, Alberta, Canada - RJG_04 (v2) (version 2) | ecosystem: Host-associated > Mammals > Digestive system > Stomach > Rumen | place: Canada... | reverse complement strand
ATCCCCGTTTTCTGCGACAGCGGTTTCGTCATCCTGAACCCGATCCGCAAGGCCCTGGTCAAGCGTACCGGCGTCTCCTCCGTGGCGATGACGGTCTGCCTCTCCTGCGGTCTGTATGTCTCCCACGTCTTTATCCCGCCGACCCCCGGCCCCATCGCTGCGGCCCAGACCCTCGGTGTGGGTGAATCCCTGCTCTTGGTCATCGGGATCGGCCTGCTCTGCTCCATTTTCCCGCTGATCGCCGGCTTCTTCTATGCCAAGTTCATCGGTAAGAAGATCAAGAGCGCGGATGAAACCGGAGACAACGGCGAAGTCGTCAAGAGCTATGAAGAGCTTAAGGCGGAGTTCGGCAAGCTGCCCGGCGGCTGCAACGCCCTGGCGCCCCTGCTGGTTCCGATCCTGCTCATGGCCCTGTCCTCCATCTCCTCCATGGCCGGATGGACCGGTGCGATTGCTGACCTGCTGGCCTTCCTGGGCACGCCCATCATGGCTCTGGCCGTCGGCACCGTCCTGGCCATCATCCAGCTGTTCTCCGCCGGAAAGGGCAAGGATTTCTACATCCTGACCAATGAAACCCTGAAGACCGTCGGACCGATCCTCTTCGTCACGGCCGCCGGCGGCGTGCTGGGCAAGGTAATTTCCTCCTCCGACATGGTCAACTTCATCAAGGAAAATGCCACCACCTTCCAGACCATCGGCATTTTCTTCCCCTTCCTGCTCTCCGCCATCCTCAAGAGCGCGCAGGGTTCCTCCACCGTTGCGATTACCACCACGGCCGGTATTGTAGCGCCGCTGCTTCCTGTGCTGGGCTTTGCCACTCCCCTGGAAATCTCCCTGGTGGTTATGGCCATCGGCGCCGGCGCCATGACCGTTTCCCATGCCAACGACAGCTACTTCTGGGTGGTTACCAACTTCGGTGAGATGCAGCCGGAAGAGGGCTACAAGACCCAGACGGCCATGACCCTGGTGATCGGTATCGCCGCCATCATTGAAATCTTCATTCTCAGCCTGATCTTCTGATCGTAGTCAACCATCACTGCGCACCATGCCTTCGGACATGGTGCGCATCTTCTTCTCACTTGTCCTCCCGTTCTGGGCATTACGTAACTGATCACAAACATATCATTCATTCAAAGGATGGCATAGCCATCCATCCTCCATTATTCATTTTTAAGTTTTCAGTATTCATTTTTCAGTTATTCTTACGGAGGTATATATGAATCAGCAATTGCGCAGTCACGCGGACCGGATCGTCCGCGAAGCCATCGCGGCCGTCCAGCCGGACGCGGCAGTGCAGCGTGCGCTGTCCGGCATGGAATTTCCGGGCCGGGTACTGCTGGTCGCTGCCGGCAAAGCCGCCTGGCAGATGGCAAAGGCAGCCTCCGGCTGCCTGGGAGACCGGATTGAAAACGGCGTGGTGGTGACCAAATACGGACATGTCATGGGCCCCATCGCCAACTTCACCTGCTTTGAGGCCGGCCATCCCGTTCCGGATGAAAATTCCTTCCGCGGCACCCAGGCCGCCCTGGATCTCGTAGCGGATCTGACGGAAAAGGACACCGTCCTGTTCCTGCTCTCCGGCGGCGGCAGCGCGCTTTTTGAAAAGCCCCTGGTTCCCGCGGAGGAGCTGCAGGATATCACCGGCCAGCTGCTGGCCTGCGGCGCTGATATCGTGGAAATCAACACCATCCGCAAACGCCTTTCCCAGGTCAAGGGCGGACGTTTTGCCCAGCTCTGCTGGCCGGGAAAGGTAGAGGCTGTGATCCTCTCGGATATTCTCGGGGATCCGCTGGATATGATCGCCTCCGGTCCCGCCTGTCCGGACTCCGCTACCGCGGAGGACGCACAACGCATCCGGAAAAAGTATGGCCTGCACATGTCCAAAACGGCTGAAAACCTGCTGGGCGTTGAAACGCCTAAATCATTGGATAATGTGCACACCCAGATCAACGGCAGCGTCCGGGAACTCTGTGCCGCCGCGGCCGTCACCTGCCGGAATCTGGGCTATGAACCTGTCATCCTCACGGATCAGCTCTGCTGCCAGGCCCGGGAAGCCGGAAGCTTCCTCGCCTCCATCCTCAAAACCCATGCCGGTGATCCCAAGGCAATGGCCTTCATTGCCGGCGGGGAAACGGTCGTGAAGCTGACCGGCCATGGAAAAGGCGGCCGGAATCAGGAAATTGCCCTGTCCGCCGCGGCCGGTATTGCCGGACTGGAACGGGCTGCCGTCTTCTCTGTCGGCAGTGACGGAACCGACGGCCCCACGGACGCCGCCGGCGGCTACGCGGACGGCGATACCTGCGCCGAGCTGTTGCAGAACGGTCTGTCCGTAGACGCGGTGCTGCAGGATAACGACGCCTATCACGCGCTGGAAAAGACCGGCGGCCTCATCATGACAGGGCCAACCGGCACTAACGTGAATGACGTGGCCGTCGCCCTGCTGGACTGACGCCCGACTGTCTGTCTCTTTTGAACCATTTGTGACATGTATTTGCAAAACTGTACAATTTGTCCGCCATTTTGCCCGATTTTCGATTGTATTTGCTCTTTATTGCGGTATGATATTGTACGAAAGAGGTAATACAACTTCTTTCTCATGAAGACTGATCGCAAAGGAGTGATACAAATGAAGATCAGGAATAATGATGAACTGAAACTGTTTGAAGAAACGCTTGACCGCTGCGAAGCCTCCGTTCTGGTGGTAACTGCGCAGGGTGAACAATATGATCTCAAGGATCCCGCCCAGCGCTATATCGGCATCACGGCCATGCTCCAGGGAGAAGGCCTGAACGAGCCTGAGCTCTTCGCTTCCTCCTATAAGGATGAAATGATCTTCTTCGATTACCTGAACAAGGTCGAAGCCATGGCCGCCTAAACAGCACAGTCAAAAAAGCAGCCCCTTCCGGCAATCCCGGAAGGGGCTGTTTTGAATTCTTCATTCTTCATTTTTCATTCTTCATTTCAATCTCTTCCGCTTCCATCGCCGCCCACGCCGGCCTGAATCCGCTCTTGAATCCGTTGCGGATCGACCGGACATTCGACCAGGCCGCCGCATAAAACGGAATCTTCCCGCATTCAAAGATCGCCCGTGCCAGCCTGTTGGTCAGCGTGGACGCCACGCCCTTGCGCCGGTATTCCGGCAGCACGTCAATCCCGATCTGCCACATCTCCACGCAGTCCGCGGAGCAGGCTGCCAGGCCGATCAGCCGGTCCCCGTCGTAGGCGCCGACGCCCAGCATGTCCAGTTCCTTCCGTTCGATCCGGCTCAGTGCATTATCCCATCCCTGCCCGTACAGATCCGTAAAATCCTCCGGATGCATCACTTTCGTTTCATAGGGGCAGGTCAGGTCCGCGCTGAAAACCGCGTCCGGGTCCGGCAGGTAATAGCTGTGCATCCAGGCAATCTGTTCGCCCGCTTTCTGCAGGATATGATTCAGCTCATAAATCGCCAGCGGTTCAAAGCACCGGTAGAATTTTTCCCTCCTGTTGATGAATGCTTCAATCTCCGGAATCAGCTCCTGACGGCAGGATGCTACAATGTTCGTTCCATAGGAAATCATCCTGCAGGCATTGGGACTTACCAGAAACTTGCTCGTCTGTTCCGACGCCTTGTTTTCTACAACAATATGTGTATCCCGGCGGAAATCCTCTTCCGCACAGCAACAGTCTATGGCCGATTGCCGCATCGCTGCGGCCAGAATTTCCTGCTTTGTCATATGTCTCATTCTCCTCTGATCTCTGTCAGCATTTTTCTCTCCTGCTTTCATTCATCTTACCGTAAATTCGTGTTTCATGAAAGAGATCGGCAGTATAAAACTGTTCATTTCTTTTTCCCCGCATTGCCGTGGACATCCGGAAAAGGATGGGATATAGTATGACTATGATATAAATCTTTGATATGGTTTCCGGCTTGACCGCAGGAGCGGCCAGGGCTGAAAGGAGTTTTATGCGTCGGATTCAGGTTGCTGAAGGAATCATCCGGGTCCTTCTGTCCCCGGAAGACTGTCATCCCTTCAATCCCGTTTCTTTCCATGACTCATCAGGAGAATACCTGTCCCAGACCGGCTGCGTCTTTACGCCGCGTCCGGTCTTTCGCCTGTCCGTAGACGGAGTGCAGGGAGAAGTCCGGCAGACAGCCAACGGCGAGGTCATCTCCTTTGATTCGGGAGAATGCCGTCAGGTCGGCAGCGTCTGGTCTGCCGTCCTCCGTTTTTCCTTTCCGGGTTCCCCTGTCCTGACCGGCCTGGGCGCCCATGAAGACGGGATTTTTGACTATTCCGGCAAATCCGAACTGCTCTATGAGCACAACATGAAAATCCCGATCCCCTTCCTGTTGAGCAGCGACGGCTGGGGGCTCCTGCTGGAGGCCGGCTGCGCCATGAAATACCGCGGGGAGAACAGCGGCTTCACCTTTGAGCTGGACGCTGTTGAGGAAATCTCCTACCTGGTCATCCGGGGAACGGACTGTGCCGATGTGCTGCGCAGGCTCGCCTTTGTCATCGGCAAACCCGCCATGCTGCCCAAATGGGCCTTCGGCTATATCCAGAGCAAGGAACGCTATCAGTCTGCCGAGGAGCTCCTCTCCGTTGTCCGGGAATTCCGGCACCGCGGGCTGGGTCTGGACTGTATTGTCCAGGACTGGATGACCTGGAACGACGGCTGCTGGGGCGATAAGACCCCCGATCCGGCCCGTTTTCCGGATATTCGCGCCCTTACGGACGCGCTTCATCAGATGAATGTTCATTTCATGGTTTCTGTCTGGCCGAATGCCGACAAAGGCCGGGACTGCGATGAATTTGCCGAAGCAGGGTTCTTCCTGCCCTCCAGCCGGATCTATGACGCTTTCTCTCCGGAAGCCCGGAACCTTTACTGGCAGCAGTGCCGCCGTTTCTGGATGGACGGAGGCACGGACGCCCTGTGGTGCGACAGCTGTGAACCGATCACGGATCCGGACTGGTGCGGAGATGAAAAACGCGCTCCGGAAACCCGCTTCCGCCTGATTACGGAAGCCTCAGCCCTGCGGATGAATCCGGTCACCATGAACCAATACGCTTCCTTCCACCTGCGGGGGCTCCGGGAACACTGGCTGCGGGATATTCCCTCCAAACGGCCCGTACTGCTCTCCCGCAGCGGCGGAACAGATTCCGGCGCCCTGGGCGCCATCCTCTGGTCCGGAGATATTTCCGCCCGCTGGGATATCCTGGAAAAACAGGTTGCGGAAGCCGTCCGCGTTTCCTGCAGCGGCATTCCCTGGTGGACGCTGGATATCGGCGGCTTCTTTGTGGACCGGAAGGGCCCCTGGTTCTGGCGCGGCGATTACCCGGACGGAGTCCGGGATCCCGCCTACCGGGAACTGTATATCCGCTGGTTCCAGTTCGGCGCCATGCTGCCTGTATTCCGCTCCCACGGCACGGATACGTCCCGGGAGCCCTGGGCCTTCGGCGCGGAGGAAAGCCCGGAATACCGCTGCCTGCGGGAGATCATTGCCCTGCGCTACCGCCTGCTTCCCTATCTGTATTCCACTGCCGCCCGGGTTTGCCGCGACGGTCTTCCCATGATCCGTGCCATGCTCACAGCCTTCGGAAACGACCCCTGGCTGCGCGGCCTGTCTCAGCAGTACATGCTGGGGGACGCCCTGCTCGTCAGGCCGGTCACCCGGTCCCTGCGGGACGGCGGAGACCGGACGTCTGTCATCCTGCCTCCCGGCGGCTGGTATGATCTGTTTACGGAAAAGTATTATCCCGGCGGCACGGAGCAGCTTCTGGAAACACCGCTGGACCGTTTTCCGGTGCTGGTTCGCGCCGGCAGCGTCCTTCCGCTTTCCGCCGGCGCCTGCAGCGCCGCGGAACTGAATTCTCCCGCTGATGAGCTGGTGGTCTTCAGCGGGGCGGACGGCTGCCTTGATCTTTACGATGACGCCGGGGACGGCATGGAATACCTTCAGGATGAATACCTTCGCGTTCCGTTTCACTGGGATGACAGCGCCTGCAGGCTCCTGGCCGGGAAAGCGGACGGCAGCCTGCCGGCGGATTTTTCCGTGCCGGTTCGTCTTGTCCGTCCGGACGGCAGCAGCGAAATCCGGCCGTTCCGGTACAGCGGCGAGCCTGCCGTGCTGGAATTCCGGTAACGTTTCGTCTGTGTTTTTCGTTGATTTCCTTGTATTTCCTGCGTTTCTTCTGTGCAAAAAAACGTAAATCCGTTTGTCTTTTTTCCTGTTTTCTGATAGGATAAATCCAGAAAACCGGAGGTGATCCCATGGCGTCCACAATGAAAGATCTTGCCCGGGAAACAGGTCTCGGCCTTGCCACGCTTTCCAAGTATTTCAACGGCGGAAACGTTCGGGAGAAAAACCGCCGTCTGATTGAGGCCGCAGTCAAAAAGCTGCATTATGTTCCCAACGAAGTAGCCCGCAGCCTGAAAACGCGGCAGACCCGCGTCATCGGCGTGATCATTCCCGAACTCAGCAACGCCTTCATTACCTCCATCATCTCTTCTATGGAGGATGTCCTCCGCCGGCACGATTATGCTGTCATCGTCTGCGACTGCCGCAGCGATCCGAAACGTGAAAAGGAAGCGGTGGAATTTCTGATTCACCGTCGGGTGGACGGTCTGATCAACATGGCCACCGATCCGACCGGAGCCCATCTGAAGGCTGCGCTGGAAGCCAATATCCCCATCCTGCTGGTAGACAGGCTGATCAAAACCCTCCGGAACAAGGTCAGCGCCGTCATCATCGATAATGAATTTGCCTCCTCCCAGGCCGTCAGCAAACTGCTGGACCTGGGGCACCGGAAAATCGGACTGGTTCTGGGCAGTCCCCGTCTGTATACCACGGAAACCCGCCTGGCCGGATACCTGAACGCCCTGCGCGACGCGGGCGTCGAACCGGATGAGCGCTATATTCGCTATGGTGATTACACCATGGACGGCGGATACCAGGCTGTTCAGGAGCTCATCGGGCTGGAGGATCCGCCTACCGCTCTGTTCATCACCAACTTTGAAATGATGCTCGGCGGTATGCTTGCCCTGCAGCATAACGGAATTGAGATCCCGCGGGATCTGTCCGTCATCGGCTTCGATAAGCTGGAGCTCTTCAGCGGCATCTTCCCGGACCTGACCCTGGTCCGTCAGCCCCAGCTTGGTATCGGCCGGGAATGCGCCGATCTGATGCTGGACATCCTGTCCTCAAAGAATCCGCCTGTGCCACGTGTAATTACCCTCTCCACCGAGCTGACCGAGGGATCCTCCGTCCGGGCCCTGGAATCATGATTCCGTTTTACTCTTATATGTTCACAAAAACCGCTTCCGTCCGGAAGCGGTTTTTCAATATCTTTAGCTCTTCAGATTTATGTTTCAGGCTTTCATTTTTTTATACCGAATATAGGCCGTCAGTGCGGACAGGAAGGAGACCACCTCATTCACCGTTCCGCCGATGGAATGATTCAGGATATCATACGCGCAGGCAAAAGGCGCTGAGATCATAATGAACACCCGCACCATGTTCGGATCCGGAATGGACAGGGCCACCGTATTCAGCACCATCGCCACAATGAACAGCAGGGACACCGGGCTGCTCCAGGTTGCGATTCCGATTGCCACCACAATCACCGAGAATACGATCGCCAGAATCGTTGTCAGCTTCTGCGTCCGTTTCTTTTCGGTTATCAGCAGTACCACATCCCGCACGGCGCATACGCCGTTCAGGGCGGCGCCGGTCACGGCGTCCGCCTGCCCGCAGCAGGTCAGCAGGTAAAAGTGCGTCACAAACAGCAGCGCGCACAGCGTCTGGGCCCACAGAATCTGCCGGTAGGTTTTCAGCTGAAAGGAAACAACCGAAACGATAAATGCCAGAATACCGAAAACCTGTGCTGCGATTTCCATTTGCCCATCCTCCGGGAAGCATTTTTCTTCGGGTGATTGTACAGTATCAACCGGCAGATGTCAAAACCTTTACTGTTTCCGGAACGCCGGCGCGTATTTCACCGCCAGCCGTACCGCCTCAATCATGCTAACCGCGCTCGCGGTTCCTTTTCCGGCAATGTCCATGGCCGTTCCGTGATCCACGGAAGTCCGCAGGATGGGCATCCCGTTGGTAATCGCGATCGTCCGCTCAAAGTCCAGCGTCTTGGTGGCAATATGTCCCTGGTCGTGATACAGGGAAAGCACGCTGTTGAACCTTCCCTGCAGCGCCAGGTGGAACACGGAGTCTGCCCCGATGGGACCGGCTACGTCATATCCTTCCTGCCGCAGTTCCTCCACCGCGGGATAAACCTCTTCCATCTCTTCGTTGCCGAACAGGCCGTGCTCCCCGCTGTGGGGATTCAGTCCCGCGATTGCCATCGTTCCTTCGGTCACGCCTAGCCGGCGCAGCGCCTCCGTGCAGCGCCGCACATAATCCTTGATCCGATCCTTCGTCACCAGGTCGCAGGCCTGGCGCAGGGATACGTGCCGCGTCAGGAAGAACACCCGCATTCCCCGCACCTCAAACATGGTCAGGGGATCCTCCGTCCCGGTCAGCGCGCCGAAAATTTCCGTATGGCCGATATAGGGAACCCCTCCCTTCCGGAGGGACTCCTTGTTGATGGGCGTGGTGGCCACCGCGTCAATCTTTCCCGCGTTCGCCAGACGGATGCTTTCGGCAATGTATTCATAGGCCGCCTTTCCGCACATCCCGTCCACCGTGCCGACCCGCAGCTGATTGATATCAATATTGTGCAGGTCAATCAGGTTCAGGATCCCCGGCTCATATTTTCCTTCCTCCGGTTCCCGGATCACATTGATTTCCGGCGCGGGCATTTCCGGATAGGTTTTTGCTTTTTCCATCACGCCCCGGTCCCCGATCACCACGCAGCGGGCAGTCTCCTGCGTCTGTGCGTCGGCGATGGTCTTCAGCACAATTTCCGGCCCGATGCCGGCCGCGTCTCCCATGGGGATCCCGATCAGAGGTCTGTTCATTCCCGGTTCCTCCTGCTTCCCGCCGGGCTTCCGGCGGACAGTCGTTTCTTCTCTTCTTTTTTATCCTTTACCGCCGCGTCTGTCAACCGTATTTGATGGCATTTTCCTGCCTCCTTGTGGTATAATTTTCCTGACAGGGAAAAACACAGAATACCGGCGTCCGCCGGACGGTCTTCTTCCGGCGGTACAGACGGAATCCCACTGTGCGGAAAGGATTGTATCGTATGAAACTCAACGTCAAACGGACCTGCCAGATCGGTTTTGCCTTCTTCGGCATCCTCCTGCTGTGGCAGGTGTACGACTCCTGGTGCCCCACCTTCCTGACGGACCTGTTCGCCCACAGGATGTACGGCCTCACCTCCGCTGAGCTGAAAGCCAGCGCCCCGGAGAATATCCTGAACGTGCAGTGGCTGGTCGGTATCATCATGGCCTGCGATAACCTGGCCGCCCTGATCCTCCTGCCGATCTTCGGCAACCTGTCCGATAAGACCCGCACGCCCATCGGAAAGCGGATGCCCTACATTCTCGTCGGCACCTTCGTTTCCGCTGTAGCCTTCCCCTTCATTCCCCTGTTCTTCCATCAGAACAATATTGCCGGCATGATTATCATGATGGGCATTGTCCTGATCTTTATGATGATGTACCGGAACCCCGCCGTGGCGCTGATGCCGGACATCACCCCCAAGCCCCTGCGGGCCAAAGCCAACGGCATCATCAACATCATGGGCTACCTGGGCGGCGGTTTTGCCACCATCCTCGGCCTGTTCCTGAAGCTCAGTGACTATATCAACGTCACCGACCGCAGCACCAAGATGTGGATCATTGAGATCCCCTTCATCGTCGCTTCCCTGCTCATGGTCATTTCCGCCCTGGTGCTCTTCTTCACCATCCGGGAAAACAAGATTGAGGAGGAGATGAAGGACGAGCTGGCGGAAGGCGAGCGCCTTGCCGCGATTGAGACCCCCGCCACGGACGAAGGCCCCATGTCCCCCGCCAACCGCCGTATGCTGCTGGCGATCCTGGGTGCCGAATTTCTCTGGTTCATGTCTGACAACGCCATCGGCACCTATATCGGCAACTATGTTATTTATTACCTGAACGCCTCTTCCGGCGCCACCATGATCCTGACCCTGGGCGGCGGCCTGGCCTCCGCCGTCGGTTTCCTGATCGCCGGCGGCATTGCCGAAAAGATCGGCCGGAAGTGGACCGTCTCCTGCGGCCTGCTGCTCTCCGTCCTGGCCACATTGATCATGATCTTCGTCCATCCCACCGGCAAGGTCGTCGGTGAACACGGGGAATTCTCCTTCCCGGCCATCCTCTTTGGCGTCTGGGCGCTGAAGGGCTTCGGCATGGCACTGGTGCACAACTGCTCCTTCCCCATGGTGGTGGAGCTGTGCACCTCCAAGAAGATCGGCAAGTTTACCGGATATTATTACGCGGCCAGCATGTCCGCCCAGACCGTCACTCCCATCCTGCTGGGCCTGATCTTCATGCGGACAGGCGCCTGGGGCGCGCTGCCTGTTTACTCTTCCATCCTCACCGTCTGCAGCGCCCTGGTCTTCATTCTGCTGGTGAAAAACATCAAAACCCGGAAAGTAGCAAATGTTTCCGGCCTGGAAGCCTTTGCGGAGGATGACTGAGATGAGACAGTATTCCGCGTCTGATTTCCGCGGTTTCTTCTATGCCCACCGGGGACTGTATGACAATCATCACGGTGTTCCCGAGAATTCCCTCCCTGCCTTCCGCGCCGCGGCGGAAAAAGGCTACGGGGTGGAGCTGGATGTCCAGCTCTCCGCGGACGGGCAGGTGGTCGTCTTCCATGACGATACCCTGGACCGGATCTGCGGCGTCCGCGGGAAGGTTATTGAGTTTTCCCTGGCGGACCTGCAACGGATGAAGCTGCTGGATACGGAGGAGACCCTTCCTCTTTTCACGGATGTCCTTGCCGTCCTGCGGGAGGGAACCGGTCCCCTGATCGTGGAACTGAAAACCGGACCCCGGAACACGGAACTGTGCGAAAAGACCCTGGAGCTTCTCCGGTCCTACCCCGGCGTTTTCTGTATTGAGTCCTTTGATCCCCGGATTGTTTACTGGTTCCGGAAGCATGCCCCGGAAATCTTCCGCGGCCAGCTGTCCCAGCCCGCGGAGGACTATGCCGGTTCCCTTCCCGCTCCGGTTGCCCGGATGCTGGCAGGCTGCCGGTTCTCTTTCCTGAACCGTCCTGATTTCATTGCCTATAAAATCGGCGTCCGTCCGTCCCGCGTCCTGCGCAAGCGAAACCGGGGAATCCTGCTGGTCGGCTGGACCTCCCATGACGCGGTCGCCGATGCGAAGAACAATGACAGCATTATCTTTGAATACTGTGCTCCGCCGCTGCGGTATGAAAATGCCTGACCCGTTCATGAGATTCATTTCATCGGCCTGTGGAAAAAACTGTAAAGGAGTATGCGCATGATCAGCGAAACCGTCGGACAGCTGCGGCGTATCATTGAAGCGCTGGCTTCAGACCTGTATCACCCGCTGGGTGAAATTATCCTGGAAGGTTTTTCCGCGCCCTCCGCCCTGACCCTGCGGGAGGCTGAAAAGCACCCGCGTACGCCCCTTCCGGCCGGAACCGCCTGGGGCATGCCCTGGGATTATGCCTGGATGTTCGGCCGTTTTACCGTCCCGGAGGAAGCCCGCGGGGAACGGATTGTCCTGGACCTGAATCCCGGCGGTGAAGCCGTACTTTTTGTCAACGGCAGGGCCTTCGGCGCACGCCGGGCAGACCGGATGGACCATCCCCATCAGTATATATCCGATCAGACTGTCTGCCGGAAAGCGGAAGGCGGAGAAAGCTTTGATATCGCCCTGGAAGTCTACGGTGGCACCCCGCTGCCGGAACATCCCGGCCGCCCCGTTTTCCCGGAAGCCGGGATCACCTTCTCCCCGGGCAGTTCCGCCTCCACCGGACGCAGCACCTTCGGCTGGTGGAATGAGGAGGCCTATCAGCTCTGGCTGGACCTGACGGTGCTGCGGGATGTGCATGATTACCTGGATCCGCAGGATCCCTTCCGGGAAGCCATTGCCGTCGGTTTCACCCAGCTCCTGGATACCCTGGACGCGGAGCAGCCCCTGCCGCAGCGCCGGCAGGCATACACGGAAGCGCGGAAGCTGCTTGCACCCCTCATCAACGCGCATAACGGCACCTTTGCCGCTTCCATGGGCGTGATCGCCAATTCCCATCTGGACCTGGCCTGGCTCTGGCCCATGGAGGAAACCCGCCGGAAAACCGCCCGCACCTTTGCGGCCGTTCTCCGTCTCCTGAAGGAATACCCGGAAGCCCGGTTCCTCCAGAGCCAGTGCGCGGAATATGAGCTCTGCCGTCAGTACTATCCGGAGCTCTTTGAGGAAATCAAAGCCGCCATTGCTGACGGCCGCTGGATTGCCGACGGCGGTATGTGGGTGGAGCCGGATACCAACCTGTCCGGCGGCGAATCGCTGGTGCGCCAGTTCCTGTACGGGCGCCGCTACTTCAGGGAAGTCCTGGGCGTGGAAAGCCGGGTTGCCTGGCTGCCGGACACCTTCGGCTACAGCGCCGCCCTGCCGCAGATCATCAAAGGTTTCGGCATGACAGGCCTCACCACCCAGAAAATCTTCTGGTCCTATAATGATTCGGAGCCCTTCCCGCATCATGCCTTCCTCTGGCGCGGCCTGGACGGCTCCGTGATCCCCGGTTTCCTGCACATGGCCTATGAGACCCGGACGGACGCGAAAACGATCCATACCCGCTGGACCAGCCGCCTGGAGCAGGACGGCAGCCGTGATTTCTACCTGCCCTTCGGCTATGGCGACGGGGGTGGCGGACCGACGCGGGACGATCTGGAGCAGATCCGGCGCCAGCGGGATCTCCAGGGGGCGCCGAAGCTGTACTGGATGGCCCCGGCGGATTACCTGAAAAAACGGAACAACGGATCCCTGCCCGTTTACCGCGGGGAGCTGTATTTCCCCTGCCACCGGGGAACCTATACCACCCAGGCGCTGATCAAAAAGGGGAACCGCCGGGCGGAGCACGTCCTGCGCGTGTGGGAAATGCTCGCCGCTATGGCCGCCTTTACCGGCCGGGCGGAATATCCGGCCGCGGCGCTGGAGAAAACCTGGAAGCTGCTTCTCGTCAATCAGTTCCATGATATTCTCCCCGGTTCCTCCATTGCCCGGGTCTATGAACAGGCGCGGCAGGATATTGCCCGCGTCCGTGATACCTCCCTGCGCGGCGCCCGGGACGCCCTGCTCACCTTCTGCCGCAACGGGCTGGGCCTGACCGTCTTCAATCCCTCTTCCCACCGGATCACCCGGATCATCCGGGCGGATGAGCGGTTCGCTGCCGGCGCCGTTACCCGTGAGGGCGTTCGTTTCCAGGCTGCCGCCTATAAGGATGAGGCGCTGGTGCTTGCCTGCCTGGAGCCCATGTCCGCCGTCACCATGTACCCTGCCGAGGTGCCGGTGCATTCCACTGCGGATGTCCGCCGCCAGGGCGGCAACTATATCATGCAGAATTCCCGGCTTCGCGCCGTCATTTCAAAGAAGGGCGAACTCCTTTCCCTGGTTCTCCTGCAGGATGACCGGGAGCGGGTGCGTACGCCCTCCAACGTCTTCCATCTCTTCCGCGATCTTCCCCGTATGTTTGACGCCTGGGATATCGACAGCCAGACGGAACGCCGGGAGGTCCCCATGAACGCGGAATATGAGACGGAGATTGTCTGTGCCAGCGGCCTGTTTGCGGAGCTGAAGATCACCACCCGCTTCTCTGCTTCCGTCATCACCCAGTGGATCCGCCTCACCGCCGAGGAGGAGCATCTGGAGTTTATTACCGAGGCGGACTGGCAGGAATGCCACCGCCTGCTGAAGGTTTCCTTTGATACGGGCATCGATGCGGATAACGCGGATCACCAGATTCAGTTCGGTTATCTTTCCCGCCCTGCCCACCGTTCCCGTCAGTATGACGCGGATCGGTTTGAGGTCTGCGCCCATGGCTGGACTGTCCTGCGGGACGCCACCCACGGCGCGGCGCTGCTGAATGACTGCAAATACGGCGTTTCCGTCAATGACGGCGTCATCAGCCTCAGCCTGCTCCGCGCGCCGACGTTCCCGGACGCCTCCGCCGACCGCGGCCGTCACCGTTTCGTCTATGCCTACCGGGTCTGGAACGGTCCGCTGGAAACCAGCGGCGTGACGGAAGCCGCCGAAGCCCTCAACGACCCGCTCATCACCGTCCCCGGTTCCTCGGTTCCCCTCCGCCTGCTCATCTGCAGTGATCCCTCTGTCACCGTGGAAAGCGTCAAGCTGTCGGAAGACGGCACCGGCGACCTGGTCATCCGCCTGTATGAGAGCATGGGCGGCGCCCGGACCGCTGTTGTGCATCCCTTCCTGCCCTTCAGTGCGGTCTGTACCTGTTCCCTGGCGGAAGAGCCGCAGGAGGTCCTGCCCGTGTCTGACGGAACCTTCACCCTGTCCTTCCATCCCTTCGAAATCATCACCCTGCGCCTGGCCCGGAAGAATCGCACCCCGGATGAAGCGCCAGACCGTGACTGAACAGTTTCCCGGTCATGACAGCAGAAAAAAACGCGGAACGTCGCCGGGACGTCCCGCGTTTTCTGTTGTATACCGTTATTGGGCCTTCTTCGCCGCATATTTTTCAGCGTCAAATACTTCCGCTTTGGTCGTGCCGCGTTCGGATACATCCATGTTGAATTTGCCCTCCAGCAGGTGTTCCTCGCCCTTGACGGATGTCAGTTTCACCGCGCCGCTGCCGGCAATGGACTCCAGTTCGCCCTTTTCGTCCAGTTTCACGGTAATTTCCGCGTTCTGCACGGAAACAGCCTTTGTGGTGTAAAGAATCGCCCGGGAAACGGTAATATAGTCGCTGAAGTTCCCCGTGTGATCAAAGATATCGTCGCTGTTCACGTTAAAGAAGCGTTCACCCGTAAACTGCAGCAGCAGGGTCAGCGCCTGGTCCAGGATCTCCGGTTTCGCGCTGTCCAGTTTCAGCTGGATTTCCTGACCGCCGTTTTCAGCCTTCGTTACGGTCACAGCCTTTTCGCCCACAAAAGCCTCCGCCTGGTTTCCCAGGGCGCGCAGCAGGCCCAGCAGCAGTTCGGTCTTGGCGGAACCGCGCAGCACCGTGTTGTTCTTAACTGCCGCCGTCGTCTGGTAAACGCCGGGATTGATCACCTCAACCAGGTGCACCGCGCCGTTCTGGTCAAAGACGGTGTATCCGCTGTCTTTGGTTTTTCCGTTCTTCCGCAGGCTCTTGACCTTCAGGTCAATGCAGGAGTTGTACCCTTCCTGCTGGCAGGTCACTTCCGCCGTCTTGAACCAGTTTCCGTCCAGGGAAAGCTCCACGCCGCCCTTCAGGGTAACGTTGTCCGTCCCGAACAGCAGCGTTCCGCAGCTGTCTATGGTTTGTGCAATGGGGCTTGAAGCAGTGCTTTCGGCCAGTGCCGCAATTGCGATTGTCATCAGCATCAGCACAGCCATTGTCAGTGATATCAGTTTCTTCATTTTTTCCTCCTTGTTCCGTTCCGGAATCTTCGTACATTGTTCTGTACACTATATAAAACGACACTGTCATCTGTTTTGTTGCAATCTTTTCCGCACAAAAAAACCGGAACCGTCTCAGAACGGTTCCGGCCTTTTTCTGTATACGCTTATTCGGCCTGAGCCAGGATAAAATCAGCGATATCGCCGATCACCTTTTCATCCACTTTTTCCGCTTTCGTATAGTTCAGGGATGCCTCGTTCATCACTCCGGGCGTCATGGCATGAATCAGTCCCGGATAGGAGATCATCGTCCAGTTTTCCTTGTCTCCGAAAGCTTCCTTCCAGATGCCGAAATCCTTCATCGTCACCTGCCAGTCTTCTTCACCCTGAAGCACCAGCACAGGCTTTGTGATCTCCTCCGCCATCTTCAGCTGGTCGTATTCCGCCAGCCATTTCCAGTACGGCGCGTAGACGCCCTGCACCATATCGTCGTCCGTCAGAGAGTCCAGGTCATTCAGCCTGTCCAGATCGCTGAGAATGGCTTCCTTGTCCATCTGGGCCTGTTCCATAAGTTCCGGCTGAACAGTGAAAAGAAATTCATACTGTTCCCGCATCAGCTCGCCCAGGTTTCTGGGAGAACCGGCCATCATAACGTATCCACAGGCGGACGCGGGCTGCTCTTTCAGCATTTTGTCAATCATCGGAATCGCGTTGCCGCCCAGGCTGTGTCCCAGCACATAGATCCGGCTTGCATCAATCTGGTCCTGCTGTGCCAGCAGCTGTACCGCCGCAACGGCGTCATCCACTGTTTCCTCCATCAGCGTACCCTGATGGTTTTCGGCCATCTTCATACCGAAAGTATAGGTCCGCTTGTCATAACGGTAGACCGCGACGCCTTTCGCCGCCAGGCCTTCCGCCAGATCCCTGAAAGGCTTCACGTTGCCGATGGTTTCATCCATATCGTTGGGGCCGGAACCGTGTACCAGAACAACTGCCGGGAACGGGCCGTCCCCTGTCGGCAGGGTCAGGATACCCGGCAGTTCTCCGTCCATGGCAGGAACCGGCAGGTTCAGTTCCTTGCTGATCCGGTCTTCAGACTCGTTCTCTTCCTCTTTCCCGCTGTAAACGCCTGTTTGCACTCCCGCGATCGCGCCGTCCTGGACATACAGCACAAGGTCGATGGCCGCTGCGGCGAATTTGCAGGGAACAAAGAACGCCTGAAAACCCTGGATTTCCTTCATATAAGCGGGGCTGATCTTTTCCGCCGCGCCCAGGGCAGCCAGCTGTGCTGCCAGGGTTTTCATACCGCCGGATGCGGCCAGCGCTGTTTTCACCTCAGGCATCATTGCCCAGGCGTCTTCCAGTTCCTCCGGATGCTCCCCGAAGAGCGTAGCAATCCATTCATCCGCGTCCGCGGGCGTTTCAATCTTCCGGGCTTCCTGTTCCGCAAAAACCGTTCCGCAGGCAGCCAGCATCATCAGGGCCAGTAAAACAGACAGTACCTTCTTCATTCCATGTTTCCTCCGTATGTTTCTACACAGTATCCTTTATGCCCGCATTTTACGCAGGTCAGTTTCCGGGTCTTCAGCGTATGGTTTGCAAAGAAAAACTCTTTCATGGCCGGTTTGAAAACCTCGTGGCACTGAGGACAGATATAGGCGGCGTTGCGGTAATAATACCGGACCATCCAGATGAGTACGGGAATGGCCGCCGCCAGGGCGCCCGCGAAGAGCCACCATTGTCCTTTGAAGATCCACAGCAGGATCCCCGCGTCTTCTGCCACTGTGAAAGGCAGTCCGATCAGCACCATTTTCCGGTGCACCGCGCTCAGTTTCTTTTTATTTTCCATAACGGTCGCTATGTCACCGATGGATTTCACGGAAACTGACGGAAGATCCTTCAATCCGCTTTTCAGCTCTTCCAGTCGGTCCAGCTTGTCTTTCCGGTCGGCAATCTCCTCCTGCAGCACCTGTTCCTGCTGCTCCAGGAAAATGGAGACCACACTGCCCAGGTCTTCTTCCTTCAGCAGCTTTCCGATGGTATCCAGGGACAGGCCTGTATCCCGCAGGAAGCAGATGATTTTCATCATCCTCAGGTCTTCTTCAGAATACAGCCTGCGTCCGCCCTCGGTCAGCGCGCTGGGAACCAGGATGCCCCGCTGGTCATAGAACTGTACGGTCCGCACTGTGATGCCGCACTCTTTCGCCAGTTCTCCGGTGGTGTATTGTGCCATAGCGTTCCACCTCCTTTCGGCGTCATCCTACAATATAACGCCGCGTCACAATCAATATATGACGTAAGGGGATTTTTCCGTTTTCGCTGATTTTGATCGGAAAATCATACCGATGATAACACAGAGGCCCTGCCGGGTGCAACCCGGCAGGGCCTCTGCAAAAAAGGAGGATTCATTATGATCCGTTCAGGCAATCATTTTTTTGGCTTTTTCCAGTCTTCTGGATATGGTGGAGGCGCTGGTCTGCATGCATTCCGCTGCTTCCCGCACCGTCATGCCCTGCATGAATACCAGCAGTACCACCTCGCGGTATTTCTCCGGCAGGTTCATCACGTCCATAATCAGTTCCCGGCTTTCATCCGGGGCGTTCCCGAGCTTTTGCAGGTCCTCCGGGGTAATCAGCCGGCTCTCATACTTGTGCCAGGCTCTCCGGAGGTAATCCCGGCAGGTATTCCCCGCAATCCGGATAATCCAGGATTTGGGGGAACATCCGTTTCTGGCTTCATACCGGCCGATATTCCGCCAGGCCTTCAGGAATGTCTCCTGGGTTGCGTCTTCTGCGTCCGTCCGGTTACCGAGCATCATAAAGCAATAGCGCAGAATGTCCGTTCCGTAGGCGTCATACCATGCGGAAACTACAGTTTCGTAGTTCTGGATGGTTTCTGTCTTCCGTCCGCCGAGTATCATCTCCATGAGTCATCCCTCCTTGGCTATAAGGTTATCAGACCAACCTTACTTTCAGGTGACTTCTGTCTTACAATATCGTAAGAAACGTAACAGATACTGTGAAATGATACTCAGATCCTGCGGAAATGGTTCAGCTGATCAGAATACTCCGTCTCTTTTACTCTTCACTTTCCGCTATGAGCTCCGCCAGTTCCCGGATAGCCGTGCTCACATGCTTATCCTTGTGAACGTAGATCCGGGCGCAGATCGGGAATGCTTTTCCGGCCCAGCCGAGCTTTTTCAGCTGGCCTTTTTGGACTTCTCCCCGGGTCGCCATATCCGGCATAAAAGCAACTCCCAGCTCGTTGATGGCAAACTGCTTCAGCACCTCCTTGCTGCTGGTCTCCAGGGCAATATGCGGCGTCACGGAGGCCTCTGCCAGATCCTCCAGCAGCATATGCCGGAAGCTGCAGTTATGGGAGGTCAGCAGCAGCGGAATGCCTTTCAGGTCCTTTTCCGTGATCTTTTTCTTCTTTGCGAGCGGATGCTCCGGGCTCGCATAGAACCCCAGCGTTTCCGGCCGGTCATACAGCATGTCCAGGTCGCCGTATTCCGTCGGCGGATTCAGGGAGTAGGCAATGTCCAGCATGCCTTTCTTCAGCTGGGCGGGAAAGGTATCGTGCATGATGAAGGAAAGCTGGATTTCCACCCTGGGATACTGCTGTTTATACTTCAGCAGCACCTGCGGCAGGCCCTGGTAACAGAGCGACTCGGATACGCCCAGCCGGAGAATTCCGGCCGGTTCCTTCACCGTCGGAACTTCCAGCCTGATCTCCCGTTCCAGCTGCGTCATCTTCGCAGCGTATTCACACAGCCGCTCCCCTTCCGCGGTCAGTGCCACGGTCTTCCCCAGCCGTTCAAACAGCAGGCAGCCCAGCTCCTCCTCCAGCTGTTTGATCTGCATGGTCACGGTGGACTGCGCGTATCCCAGAAGGTTCGCGGCGATGGTGAAATTCCGTATCTCCGCAATCTTCAGGAAGGTTTCCATCTGGGTGATCGTCATGCCGCCTCTCTCCTCATCGGTTTTTATGATTGTTTCTTTCATTTATTTCAATTTTACTGATCATACGACCGATGCTATTATACTTACGGGCCCGGAAAAAAGCAACTGAACAGGAGAGAATGCTCATGAACGAACTGATTATGGTTATCAAGGATACCGTCAAACCTAACTTTCTGAATATCAGAACCTCCCTGCAGACCTATGACCGGAATGCCCTGTGCTGCGGCGCTCCCTGCTGGCGGTGGGCTTACCACGCGCTTCATTCCGCGGATAAATGGTTCATCAATCCCAATATCTATGAAGAGCCTTCCTTCCATCAGGAAGGCATGGATAATCCGGATAATCCCGCATCTGTCGTCCTGACCGATGAACAGCTGCTGGCTTACCTGGATCAGATTGAAGCAAAAACCATGTCTTACCTGGATACGCTCACGGATGAAATGCTTTATGAAAAGCCGGAGAACTGCCGTTTCACCCGCATGGAGCTTGTCCTCCGCCAGTACCGGCATCTTTCCTTCCACACCGGCATGCTGAACGGCCAGACCGCCCTGGCCACCGGCAAGTTCCCCATGTGGGTTTCTGAAACCGCCTGTTATGTGGACGATGGCGTCTTCTTCGGCCGCTATCGCAAAGGCCAGGTCAAACCCTGACCCCCAAAACCAAAACCCGGAACCACCTCACGGTGATTCCGGGTTCTTTTATAACTGTTTTTCATACTCTCTTCATTTGTGCCGGACATGTATTACTCCTGCGAAGAAAGTATCTGAAATTCTTCATTTTTCATTATTTCATAAGGCTCCTTATGCTCTCCCCGATAGTTCCTTCCTCCAGGTCGTTCAGGTCGATAATACGGATATTCAGTTCCGCCGCCCGGTTCCGTGCGGACGCTCCCGCCGGTTCCGCCGTCACAATGGCCGCCCGGGCGATCTCCCCGCCGAAGCGGTCCCGCAGCACCGCCAGCTCGTTCAGCGCCTCGGTCCGGATCATGCAGGTCTTGCAGCTGATGAACACCGGCGTGATTCCCCGGGTGCACATCACGTCCAGTTCGTTGGACACCGCGTTGTCCCGGTCATCCCCGTTCCAGTCCACCACCGCGCTGGTCCGTACGTCGTTGAACATGCCGGTATCCAGGCAGGCTTTGTAGATATACAGTTCCAGTACGCTGCCCACGTCCCGCAGCCAGGCCCGGACCTGCGGATCCCGGAAATAGAACTCCACGCTCTCCTCCGGCGCGATCTTCAATCCCGAGATCATCCGGATCTTTTCCAGGTCCCGGAGCGCTTCCTCCGGCGCTGTCAGCCGGGCTCCCTGCTCGCCCTTGACCGTATAGTCTCCCTGCACGCTCAGGGAATAGGTTCCGTCCTCCCGTGCGGCTGATACGCGCTGGATGTAGGTCACGATCTTATCCCACCTGCGCCGGTATTTCAGGAAAACCTCAAAGAAAGGATCTATATCCTCCATATACCGGGACAGGATGCTGTTATCCACCCGGCCTTTTCGCATGGATCCGCCGGCCATCAGGAAACAGTCCTCCACGGAGAAGGTAATCTCACACGGGAAAGCATGGGCGGAAGGCGCGTTCTGGATGTTATAGAATTTGTTCTGCGTCCGGCTGTAGGTGACCACCGGAATCTTCGCTTCCGCACAGGCCAGTCCGGCCGCGAACAGCACGGCGTCCGTTCCGCCGGTAATGTCCATCACGGATTCCGGATACTGCTGCAGCACCTTCCGGAACACCTGCAGGATCTCCTGTGTGTCATAAACATTCACCCGCAGGAATTCCGTTTCTGTCCGGGCGCCCCGGTGGGCAAAATAATCCGACAGCTGTTTTTCCGCGTGTTCCGGCGTTCCCTCCGGGCAGATGTAGATCACCTTTTCCGGGCGGAAAATCTCCACGCCCAGTACGTTTTCCAGCGGGCGTTCGTCAAACAGTTCAACCAGTGTCTTTGCTTCCATCCGTAATGCCTTTCTCTTTTCCTGATCTCCTGTTGTAATAACGGTTTATACCTGTCTGGATTGTAGCATACCCCGGAACCGCCTGCAAGAATCCGGATACCGTCCGCAATCCGGAACCCTGAATTATGAATTGTTGAGGAAGCATCCACGCTTAAGGCAGATCTGTCAGCGCTTCAGCGCTGGTAACAGATCGCCCATGCAGGCGTCAGTGCTTCAGACTGATCTGTCAGTGCTTTAGCACTGGTAACAGATCGTCCATGCAGGCGTCAGCGCTTCAGCGCTGGTAACGCCGAGCCATTCACTGGTAACGCCGAGCCATTCATGGCTAATGCTTCCCATGCTACAGCTGTCAAAGTGCCATAGGGCACTTTGGTAACAGCGATCGCAAATTATGAATTGAAGAGGCAGCGGAGCCTCTGCTCCGCTGCCTTGTTATTCGTCTTTTTTCTTTTTCTTGAATTCTTCCAGCGCTTCCTGTAGTTTGTTGTTCTCCGATATCTCCTTGGTCCGGGTCATTATTGTCATGATAATCATAGCCACCGCGAAGAATGCACCGAAGAAAATCCAGGCCCTGGCGGCGTCTGCCGGGAACCATTTGAACAGGCGGCTCATAACAAACACACCCAGGATAATCACGAAGAAATAGAGGGTTTTCCGCAGGAAGACGCTCATGTTTTTGATCCACCGGTCCGTCATGAACACGTCTTTCACAATGACGGAGAAGGCTGCGAGCAGCAGGAACTGCACCACGATCTCGAGCGGTATACCGCGCTTCCCGAGGCCGAACACTGGGCTGAACTGCGCCACACCGTCTCCCAGCAGGTAGCTCATAAGGGCGAGCGTCACGATGCCCCCTCCGAAGCTTGCCATGATTTCCTTGATAAGCCAGTTGAGGTATTTCATTTTCTCTTTCATCTTACCTCACCCCCAGCTTTGCGCGCAGCTCGTCGGCGTACATCCGGGAAACCATGATCTGTTCCCCGTTTTTCAGTGTCAGCTTGATCTTTCGGTTGATATCGGCTTTCAGGCTCTTGATCATCCTCAGGTTGACGATGCTCTGTTTACTGATCCGCAGGAAATCTCTTTCGAGAAGCTGTTCTTCCACCTCGTACAGTTTCAGTTCCGACTCATACATATCCGTCTCTGTATAGATGAAGGTTTTTCGCTCCACCGCTTCGATATACAGGATCTGGTTGGCGTCCAGGATGTAGGTTTCCCCGTTCCTTTCCGCGCTGATCTGCATATCCAGCATCCGCATCATGGCGATCATCTTCTCTATATCCTGGGACAGCCTTGGGGCATGGATTGTCACGGATGTATCAGGATACTGATCGTTGATGTCGATATCTATCCTCATTTACTCCAGTCCTTTTTTCCTGAAGGCGATAAAGAACATCACCACCGCCAGGACAGCATTCGCCGCCAGGATGGCAGCTCCATCCCATTTTATTTCAGCAAAGGACATAGCGTCAAGAAGGAACCGGGTCTGCTGGGTGTAAAGGAACCTGGCCACCTTTCCGATTCCGTCATTGAACATGGCAAACATCGGAATGAAAGAAAGGATGATCATCGCCATAGCTCCTATGGAAGTGGCGGACATCTGATTCTTTGAGGCAATACCGATCACGGCGCCGATCACAATGGAAATAATGAAGCCCGCGCCCATCACCAGGAAAAAGAAGGGCATATCGGCCGCCGGGAAGGAAATGGCGAAAAGTACGGAACCGATCATGCTGATGATCCATACATAGGCGCCGATACCTGTCAGGTACTGCCCGGGCTTCACGTTGGACATCATCAGCACCCGGAGAGTGTTCTTCTCTTTTTCCTCCGCGATAATGGAAGACATCGCGGTCAGGGGCGCCATGGCCATATACATGGCGGCAAACATTTTGGTGTACATCAGTTCCGGCACTCCTTCCGGTCTGATGACCCGTTCCAGCACAAAGGCAACCACCGGCAGCAGTATAAGCTGAATCAGGACCGCCTTGTTTTTGAAGGTATCCTTCATCTGCTTTCTGATCATAACAAGAATATTATTCATGCTCACTCTTCCTCCAGTTTTCTTCCGGTCAGTTCCAGGAATACGGTTTCCAGCGTCGGCTCTGAGGAATGGATGGTCTCCACCTTTTCCTCCTCCAGCAGTTTGCTGATCTCAGCCGCGGATTCCTTGCTGTGGGCCAGTTCCTTGTCCTCGCCCGTTTTCAGGTGAAGGACGATTTTCTTCTGGTGGTTAAACCGGCGGCAGATTTCTTCCGGCGCTCCCGTGTCCACGATCACGCCTTCATTCAGCAGGGCGACGGTGTCACAGAGCTTGGCCGCTTCCTCCATGTTGTGGGTCGTGAGGAAGATGGTGCAGCCGTGCTTTTTCTTGTCCAGGATGATCCTGTGGATCTGTTTCATCGTCATCGGATCCAGGCCCGTTGTGGGCTCATCCAGGAAGATGATTTCCGGGGAAACCATGAACACCCGTGCCAGCTGGAGCCGGACCCGCATGCCCTTGGACAGGCTGGAAGCGGGTTTTTTCGCGGAATCCTCCAGTCCTACCAGCTTCAGGGTTTCCATAATCTTCTCTTTCGGGGTACCGTAGATATCCGCGAACACCTTCAGGTTGTCGTAGCAGGACAGCCGTTCATATACGCCGAACTGGTCCATCATAATGCCGATCTTTTTCTTGTCCTCCCCCGTAAGATGCTTTACGTTTTTCTGGAGGATCATCGCCGATCCCTCGTCAAACGCAAGCTGTCCGGTCAGGATCTTGATCAGGGTGGTTTTGCCCGCGCCTGACGGACCGAGGAGTCCGAAAATCTGTCCGTCCGGGATATCAAAGCTGATGCCGGACAGCACCTTTTTATCCGTAAAGGATTTAGTGATACCGCTGCATTGAATCATGTTGCTTCCTCCTTAGGCACACGTATTTTCAACGCCGCAAACATTAACAGAAAGCAACACCCCGTTCAATACCGCCGGACGTATGTTGCCGGATCACATACATGAGATGCCGGATCAGGAGAATAAAAAACCGGACCAGGGTTGGTGGTCCGGAGTTATGAATTGTTCGTTTTCACTGGAAAGGCGGAAACACTATATCATTCTGCATTCTTAATTCTGCATTTGGAGTCGCTTCATGTGACGCCATTGTCCCTTACTACTACTCTGGCAAAAGTCTTCTCGAACGCGTTTCGGAACATCATTGCGTTCAGTGTGTCATTCCGACCGCAGCCGAAGGCGAAGTGGAGGAATCTCCTCCGGAGATGTAAACCTTCAACTCAAAGGAACATCTTTTGTAAAGAAAAAGATGCTGTCATTCCGAGCAAGGCCAAAGGCCGCGTCGAGGAATCCCTTGCTACGTCCGAAGGACGCTCCTGTGCCCCTGCCCGGAGATTCGAACTCCTGTTCCGCAACCTCAATCGTCGCGACTCCACACTGTGGAGCTCGCTCGTTTCGGTTGAGAAAGCCGCCGACGAGATTTCCTCCACTGGAGGTCCTCGGCGGCTTTCCCCCATCACTGCCACTGTCGTGTTGCTGATCAGGGAGTTCGAAGCCGCCTGGGCGGCACAAAAAAAGCGGATCACCTTCACGGTGATCCGTTTTTTTGTGGAGCATAGGAGATTCGAACTCCTGACCCCAACACTGCCAGTGTTGTGCGCTACCAACTGCGCTAATGCCCCGAACAGCGGATATCTTATCACAACTTTTCCGCTTTGTAAAGCACTTTTTTCACAAGCTTTGTATCCATTGAAAATGCGGTTCAGCGAACCGGAAGCGTCAGGTGATTCTCCGATTCCCCGTCTCTCAGGCGCCTGGCGGCAACCACCAGCCGGTCTGTTTCCTTTTGGTCGCATGTCACCAGCACCAGCAGCTGCTCATCCGGGCGCACGTCCAGCATGTTGGCATGGACCGAGCGGGACAGCAGCTTGTTCAGCGCCTCCTCCCGTTCATCAATACGGTTGGACTCCAGGGACCACAGGTTGTAATAGGTCGGTGTTCCGGGTTCCGTGTTGATATCCGCCACGGCAAACACCGCGTACTTCCCGTCCTCATACTCGCTGTCAAACGTGATGATCCTATGCTTAAAGTAATAGGCGCTTTCCTTGTATTTCTTCAGCCTTCCGAACATGTTTCCGCTCTTCATGTTATGTCCGAAAAGAAAGATCGTATAAGGCCTTGTCATGAGATTGAGACCGGAATCCGCAAAAATCGCGCCGTTCGCGTTCTTTTTTCCGTACACGTCGTGCGTCAGGAAAAACGTATTGTCCTTCAGCACCACAGCTTCTTCCAGGGCATCCATGCTGAGCCAACCGATAATATAACTGCTTTTCTTTTTCAGTTTCCGGAAGCGTTCAGAGATCTTCCATCCCGGATTATTCGGATAGGGAACCGGCTGCAGGAAAACGGACTCCGTCGGTTCCGGAATCGGCACCGGCGTTCCCTGCACTGGCGCCGCAGTCACAGGAACAGCCGTCGGCACCGGCGTCGCTTCCACCGGAACCTCCGTCGGTTCTTCGTAAAGTTCATAAAGCGTCTGGCTTGTCTGTCGTGAAGCATAGTAATCCGCACCGTATGCCGCCAGCCGGATCCCGCTGTAGATGATCAACAGGGAAAACGCCGCAGCAAGGATCAGCCTGCGGCGTTTTCCCTTCGCCGCGGCTTCTGCGATCCGCTTCTGTTCTTCCGCATACGGATCCGGTTTTCTTTCCGGATAATACGGCATGACCCTGTACCTCTTTTACTTCCTTCTCTTTTCGAAAGGAACTATCGCTGCTAATACAGCAAGTATACCTGCGCACAGGGTCATCAGGCAAGCCCAAAGGAAAATATCTTCACTGTCTCCGGTCTTCGGCACCGGTTTCGGCGTTGCCGTCGGTTCGGCCGTTGGTGCCGCGGTCGTTGTCGGTACGGCTGTCGGGCTGGCCGTGATCACCACTGTCGCCGTCACAGCAGGGGATGCAGTCGGCGTTGCGGTCGGCGTGGCCGTGGGTGTTGCCGTGGGTGTCGCCGTCGGTGTGGCTGTGGGCGTTGCCGTGGCCGTTGCTGTGGGTTTTGCCATCGCTTTGGCAATGGCGACATATACCGCCTTATAGGTTACCGGTTTGTTTACTTCGGGCAGGGCCGTGTCCGTCGGATAAACGGTTGTTCCGTCGCTCCACCCGGCAAACGTATATGTGATGGTTTCCGTCTCTTTCTTTTCCGGCGGCTGGACAGTCGGCTCCTTTCCGTGTTCAACTGTAATCTCTTTCAGGGGACTGCCGTCGTCATCCACAAAGGTCACTGTGTATTCCCGCAGCTGCGTGGAAAACTCCGGCTTGTATGTCCGGTTCCCGTTTTCGTCAATCACCGGGTCCGCCCATCCGGTAAAGGTATAGGTGTATTGTTCATCCGGCTTCCTGGTGGGCGTCTTCTCTGTGATGGGCTGGGGATTTCCTTCCTTATATTCCTTTTCATCCAGGATGGATCCGTCTCCATCCTGCCAGGTTACGGTATAAGTCGGAATCGGAACCGCTGTAAAGACCGGTGTACAGATTGTATCGCCGTCTGTTACGGTTATTTCCTCCCATTCCTTAAAGACATATGTATAGTCGTCATCCGGTTCTTTAGTCGGCGTCTTGTCCGTGGTGGGTTTGGGGCTGCCTTCCGCATATCCTTTTTCATCCAGGACAGATCCGTCTCCGTCCTTCCATGTCACGGTATGACCCGTAAGCCAGGAAGCATATAGTGTTTTATTCCCTTCAAGAGAAATCTGATCGCCCGGAGCAAAGGCATCCCTTCCCTCCTCCGGTACCGTCGTCCAGTGATCGAAGATGCTGCCCGCCTTTTTCAGCGTCCCCGCATCCGCTACTGTTACGGCCGTTCCGTGGGTAACGGTCTGCGCAGCCGGCACATTCCCTGAGTCCGCGCCGTTTCCGTCATAGGTCAGGGTAACTTTTGCAGCGAGATATGCATCCTGATCAGCAGTATCGTTCATCACAAGCACGTCAAAGCCTTTGTCGCTGGTAAACCATTTATCCGGAGAGTCTGTATTGTTTGTTTTGTATTTCAGGCCGAATTTAACCGGATTTCCCGCTGTCGGTGCGGTCTCTGTGGTTATACCGACGGACGCGCCGCCGGTCATCGTGCCTGTAACATTAACGGTCTTGCCCCTGGGCAGATAAACATTTATCTCATTACCGTTTGGGGCCTTGTTGCCGGTAACCACCGGATTGCCGGAAATATTGAACGTTCCTGCATTTTGGACAGCGCCATCTTTCGAAGTGTTTCCTGTAATACTGCCCCCGGACAGGTTCATTGTCCCGCCAATACATATGCAGCCATACTCGCTGGAATCGGTGTTTCCCGTAATGCTGCCTCCGGACATATTGAATGTTCCGTTCACTACCATCCCGCCGACATTTGCCGCAGAATTATCAGCAATACTGCCCCCTGACATGGAAACTGTTCCTTCAGCTATAAAAAAACCCCCGGCAGCATTGCCTGTATTATGATGAATACTGCCGCCTCTCATTATCGTAGTGCCGCCATAAGACAGTACACCTCCGCCGTACTCGGCGTAATTGTGCCTGATCTCTCCGCCATATATGTTCATTGCGCCGCCGGTTTTGTATACCGCTCCGCCGCCTAATCTACTGCTTCCCTGATTGCCCGCAATAGTTCCGTTGTACAGATTAAAGGTGCCGGCAGCCATATCTACCGCACCGGAATAATACTGATCGTTAACATTGTTGTTTCCGATCAGTGTACCGCCGTACATATTAAACCCGCCCTTATTTATACGGATTGCGGGACCGTTTTTACCCGCGGCATGGGTAATATAGCCTCCGGTAAAGGAACCGGATCCGCTGCCGATCGTTGCAGGCCACGTATCAGTCGTATAACTGTGCGCTGTCGTCCCGCAGTTGTACAGGTTCAGGGTACCGCCATCGATTATAATTTCCAACCCCGCAGCTGTCATGGTAATAGAATGGTCATTCAGGCACAGTGTGATATCCATTCCGCTGCTGATCTTCCAGGAAGAAGTGATTTCAATATCCTTTGTCAGGTAGTAACTGCCCGATTCCGTCGGCAATGTTTCAACCGCCGTCCATCCTTCGTGGGTATGCGTTTCAGTCTGTTCCGCCCCTGCGTTCAGGGGTGAAAGCATTGTCAGCACCATCAGAATGGCAAGAAAAAAAGCCGCTGTCTTCCCGCAGTTAAGGTTCCCATTTCCACGCGCGCTCATCGGGTCTTCTCCTAACAATATGAAACATTTATACGGACAAGTTGAATCTGGTCAACTTTTGCCCTAATGGCACATATTGTAGCATTATGGTTACATGATGTCAACATTTTGCGGATGTATGTATCACTTATTTTGATGAAATTCTTTCCAAAAATGCGTTTATCTTGTCCATCATGGCCGCAAACTCTGATCATTCGCCCGAAAGCCGGTTACTTTCCTTTTTCTTCCCGTTTCTGCTATAATCATGCCCATAAAGGAGAGTGAACCCCATGACCCTGAATGAAGCCATTGAAAAACTGAACGAACTGGAAAAATCCACTTATGCCCTCAATCATGCCCTGAGCATATTGTCTGTGGACGGCGATACCGTTGCGCCGAAAAACTCCTGGAAAGGCCGCGGCAAAGCCATGGCCTACCTGACCGAGCTGGCCTATAAACAGCTTGTAAACCCGGAAACCGGTGAAATGCTGGATACCATCCTGCAGCACAGGGAAGGAACCGATGAAGTTACCTTCCGCAAAGCGGAACTGCTGAAGGAAAACTATGATGAATATAACATCCTCCCCATGGAGGAATTTGTTGCCTATCAGGAACTGACAAACGAATCCGGCGCCGTCTGGCACGATGCGAAGGAAAAGAGCGACTGGGAAATGTTTGCTCCTTACCTGGAGAAGCTTGTCGCTTTCCGTCGCCGCTTCGCCTCCCTGAAGGATCCGTCAAAGCCTGCCTATGACGTCCTGCTGGACCAGTTTGAAAAAGGCGCTTCCATGGAATCCCTGGATCCCTTCTTCCGCACCCTGCGGGAGGAACTGTCCCCGGTGATCCTTGAAGTAGCCGCCCGGGAAAAGCCGGTCCCTGCCTTCATGAAGGGACCCTGGGCAGTCAGCGGCCAGCGCCTGTTTTCCCGGAAGATCATGGCCCTGGAAGGCATTGATCCCCTGAACTGCACTCTTGGTGAAACCGAACACCCCTTCACCGACAGCACCAACAAGTGGGACGTCCGTATCACCACCCACTATTATGAGAACGATCCCTTCTCCAGCATGTACAGCGTCATTCATGAAGGCGGTCACGCCCTGTATGAACTGGATGTGCGGGATGACCTGCAATTCACCAATCTTGCCGGCGGCGTATCCATGGGCGTCCATGAAAGCCAGTCCCGTTTCTATGAGAACATCATCGGCCGCAGCCGCGCCTTCTGCACGCCCCTGCTGAAGATCATGAAGGAAGTCTTCCCGGAGCAGATGAAGGGTGTCACCGAAGAGGAACTGTATTCCGCCATCAACCTGTCCAAGCCTTCCCTGATCCGCACCGAAGCGGACGAACTGACCTACTCCCTCCATGTCATGATCCGCTATGAGCTGGAAAAAGCCATGATCGCCGGCGACCTGAAGGTGGCCGACATTCCCGGCGAATGGAACCGGCTGTATAAGGAAGTCCTGGGCGTGGATGTCCCGGACAACAAGCGCGGCTGCCTGCAGGACAGCCACTGGTCCTTCGGCGGCATCGGCTACTTCCCCAGCTACGCCCTGGGCAGCGCCTACGGCGTCCAGATGCTTCATGAAATGGAAAAAACCGTGGATGTCCGCGGCACCGTTGCCAAAGGCGACCTGTCTCCCGTCACCGCCTGGCTCACCGAAAAGATCCATCAGTACGGCAGCCTGAAAAAGCCCGCCGACCTGCTGCCCGCTGCCATGGGCGGCCCGCTGGACGCGAAGGTTTATACGGATTATCTGAAGAAGAAATTCGGGGAACTCTATAAGCTGTAATGCAACATACCGGTATAACCAAAGGACGCTGCGTCATTGCAGCGTCCTTTTCCTTTCATCTTCTGTTATCCGATTACTTCATATCTCAGCCTGACGTATGAATCCTCCAGCTTTTCGCAATCGATCAGCTTTAAAACCCCCAGCTTGTCCAGTTCCTCCCTGGTGGTGATGGATTCACCGTCAATCAATGTGGAGGTAGTCTTTCCTCCGACCAGTACCGGTGCCACAACGATGTCCACATAGTCAAAGAGCTTCTCCCGCAGGAACAGTCCGTTCACGGTCCCGCCGCTTTGGATCGTAATTCTGTCGCACCCGTATTCCTCCTTCAGCTTCACCAGTGCCTTCTCCAGGCACAGTTCTTCCTGAAGGATAATCCCCAGGTTTTCCGCCTTCACCCTGAAGGCCGGATGATCCGGATTGGTGGTAATCAGTACAAACTGCTTTGACAACTCGCAGAAGAACCGGACTCCGTGCTCATTCAGATGGGAGTTGTCGATCAGCACAAAGGAAACCGGCGTCTTGGGCGGCATCTCTTTTTCATTCACTCCAAGCTTTGCCTGCACCCTGCCGGTATTCAGTGACCATAAATCCGTAGTCTGTTCTATTTCATAATACTGGTGAAGGCCTTCCTTAACGCCATCCATACAGGCATAATCCTGATCAACATCCAGTACGTCAGTTGCTCCCGTGCTTATTTTTCCGTCCACCGACACCAGCATAAACAGCGTTGTAATGGGTCTGTCCATACTCCCTGCCTCCCGTCCTTATTCTGGTAATACTATAAACGCTCCGTGCAGAAACTTCCCGTCTTTTTCTGTTCTGTTTTGTCGGCTTAACAGAATGATTATACCACAAAAAAAGGCGCTGCTTTCATGCAGCGCCCTTCATTATGCCTTCTCTCAGATCAGGTCGGCGATGTCGGGGTTCACGCCCTTGATGCAGACCTTCGCGCCGGAAGCCGCTTCAGCGGAATCTGCGTGGGCCAGCAGCCACTTGTTGGCGGCGGTCATCAGCTCGTCTTCAGCGTTCTTCACGGTAAACTCGGGCTTGGCCAGGTTGGTTCCCTTCGGCAGGACAACGATGACCTTGAAGCCCTGGCCCTTCTTCGCGCTGCAGGGCGCGTAGTGCAGGGTCGTGGCATACACTTCAACCATGGTGCCGGCGGGGCACAGGTAAGCGACCACCTTGTCGCTGTCCAGGATGCCGTCCACCAGGTCTTCGCGCTTGGCCAGCAGCAGGATGAAATCTTCCGTGCCGACGTTCAGCTCGCTGTCCCGGTGATACTCCAGGCAGTTCATCTTGGTGTTATGGCCGTTGCACCAGCCGATCTGGATGGGCATTCCGCCATAGGCGTTGTTCCGCAGATCCTTCTCGATGGCCAGCGCCTGTAGCTCGGGCTGCTCCGGCACATATTCCACGCCGTCCGGGCAGGGAGTGACCTTGTCCAGGGTCTCCAGCAGTTCCTTCAGGTCGTAGCCGGTCATCACCTGGCCGTAGTTCTGGAATGACGGGTCGCTTACGGGTAAGATCTTCATGTTCATTTCCTCCTCGTTATATAATTCAGAATTCAGAATTCAGAATTCAGAATATTCTTCAGGATGACATTGGAAATTCACTCAATCATTATACATTATGACATCGGCACATTCACTAATCATAATTATGAATTATGAATTGTGAATTACTAAGAATTTCTGTTCCATCAGAAATTCTTAGTAAGATCATACCTTTCGTAAAACTCCTTACGGTAGTCCAACAAGCTGTCATTCGCGATGGCTTCGCGGATTTCCTCCATCATGTGGATCAGGAACCGCAGGTTGTGGATGGAGGCCAGCCGTCCGCCGGTGATCTCCTTCGCGTTGAACAGGTGGCGGATATACGCCCTCGTGAAGTTCTGGCAGGCGTAGCAGTCGCACTGGTCGTCCAGGGGGCTGAAGTCATGGGCGTATTTCCCGTTCTTCACCACCACCCGGCCCTTGCTGGTCATCACGCTGCCGTTGCGGGCAATACGGGTGGCCAGCACGCAGTCGAACATATCCACGCCCCGGATCACCGCTTCAATGAAGCAGTCCGGCGTTCCCACGCCCATCAGGTACCGGGGCTTGTTCTCCGGCATATACGGCCGGATCTCATCCAGCATTTCGTACATGATCGGTTTCGGTTCGCCCACGCTCAGGCCGCCGATGCCGTAGCCGATGAAGTCCATATCGGAAAGTGCCTTCGCGCTCTCAATCCGCAGGTCCTTGTAGAACGCGCCCTGCACAATGCCGAACAGCGCCTGGTCCTCCCGGGTATGGTGCTGCTTGCACCTCTCCGCCCAGCGGTGGGTGATCTCCATGTTCTTCTTCGCCGTTTCCCAGTCGCAGGGATAGGGGGAGCACACGTCAAACGCCATGGCGATATCGGAACCCAGCGCCTGCTGGATATCCATGGATTCCTCCGGGCCGATGAACTGCCGGGAGCCGTCCAGGTGGCTCTGGAAGGTTACGCCTTCTTCCTTGATCTTCCGGATCCCCGCCAGGGAGAACACCTGGAATCCGCCGCTGTCCGTCAGGATCGGGCCGTCCCATCCCATGAACTTGTGCAGTCCGCCGGCTTCCTTCACCAGGGCTTCGCCCGGCCGCAGGTGCAGGTGGTAGGTGTTAGACAGCAGGATCTTCGTGCCGATCTCCTTCATTTCCCGGGGCGTCATTGCCTTCACGCAGGCGCTGGTGCCCACCGGCATATAGATCGGCGTGGGAATATCCCCGTGCGGCGTATGCAGCACGCCCAGCCGTGCGCCGGACTGCTTGCAGATATGCTTTACTTCGTAGCTAAAGGGTTTACTCAAATCATTACCTCTTTCAATTCATAATTCACAATTCATAATTGAATGCCTATGCCTGTTTGCGAATCATCCATACCTGACGAGAAGTGCCTGCGGAGGAGATTTCTCCACTCGCTGCGCTCGGTCGAAATGACAATCTGAACTTCAAGATCTTTTCTGGCAATTCACTAATCATAATTGTGAATTATGAATTATGAATTGTGAATTGTAATGCAGCAGTTCCTGCTGCATTACAGCAGCTCATCTGTTTTGATCGGCTTGAACTTGTCAAACTCTTCCAGCTTCTGCACAACTTCTTCCCGCAGCACCAGTGCCGGCCGTTCCCGGGGCATGTCCACATCCTCGGGGATCGTCAGCAGATCCGCGTAAGTGTCCCAGATGCCGCCCTCCGGCAAGGAGTGGAAGGTCATCAGTTCATTCTGCGTCGGATGACGGAAGGTCAGCTTGTAGCCCCACAGGGCAATCTGCTGTCCCGGAATCCCGGTGCCGTAGCGGTTGTCTCCCCACAGCGGCGCCCCGATGTTGCTCATCTGCGCCCGGATCTGGTGCTTCCGTCCGGTCTCCAGGCGGATGGCGCACAGGGCTGTGCCGTTCCGGCGGTCAATGCAGCGTCCGTGGAGGATGGCCATTTTGCCGCCCTTCTCGTCCGCCTCGCAGACCACTTCCCTGTTCTTGATCTCGTCATGAATCAGGTAGTCGGTCAGGGTAAACTCGTTCGGCACTTCGCCGGTCACCACGCACAGGTACTGCCGGCCGATGTCGTGCTCCTGCAGCTGTACTGCCAGCCGCGCCGCGGCCTTGCTGGTCCTGGCAAACACCATCAGCCCGCCGACCGGCCGGTCCAGCCGGTGCACCAGGCCCAGGTATACATTGCCGGGCTTGTGGTATTTCTCTTTAATATAATTCTTCAATACGGACAGGATATCCGGATCCCCGGTTCTGTCCGCCTGGGAAAGCATGTTCGGGGGCTTGACCGCCACCAGCACCTGGTTGTCCTCATACAGGATATCCCCGATCAGGTCAATCACGCTGCCACCTCCCGCTGGCGCCGCAGGGCAGCACCCCGCCCGCGGTCACAGGCAGGCACAGCTCCTCGCTGTCCACCTTTCCGCCGAAGCGGCTCACCACGCACTTCTCCAGCATGTTGCTCAGCACGCTGGCCTGGAAGCCTGTGGTATAGCTGTTGATCAGGAAGAACAGGGGCTCCTGGCTCAGCGCCTGGGCGCAGGTGTCAATCAGCCCGTACAGTTCGTTTTCCAGTTTCCATACTTCTCCGGAGGGTCCCCGGCCGTAGCTGGGCGGATCCATCAGGATGCCGTCATAGCTGTTGCCGCGCCGCAGCTCCCGCTGCACAAAGCGCAGGGCGTCCTCCACAATCCAGCGGAACCGGTCTTCCGGCAGTTTGCTCAGCTCCCGGTTTTCCTTAGCCCACTGTACCATGCCCTTCGCCGCGTCCACATGGGTCACATGGGCGCCCGCGGCGGCGCAGGCCAGCGTGGCTCCGCCGGTATAGCCGAACAGGTTCAGCACTTTGATATTTTCCCGTCCGTCCTGCCGGATCAGGTTGCTCATCCAGATCCAGTTGGCCGCCTGTTCCGGGAAAAGGCCCGTATGCTTGAAGCCCGTGGGCCGCACGTAGAAATTCAGGTCTCCGTGCTTCACGGTCCAGCGTTCCGGCAGCTTCTTCAGGAATTCCCATTCTCCGCCGCCGCGCTCGCTCCGGTGATAATGAGCCTGGGCGCTCTTCCAGAGCTTCTCCTGGGCCTTGGGCCAGATCGTCTGCGGATCGGGCCGGCGCAGGATAATATCGCCCCAGCGCTCCAGCTTCTCGCCGTCGCCGGTATCCAGGACTTCGTAATCTGTCCAGCTGTCAGCTAAAAACATAAACGGTTCCTTTCAATTCATCATTCACAATTCATCGTTCACAATTGTTATGATCTTCTGCCTGTAGCTTTCAAAGGAGGCTGATCACTCATAATTCTGAATTCTGAATTCATAATTCTGAATTAAAACTTTGTCAGCACATCTTCGTGCATACGGATCAGCGCTTCCACGACGTCGAGCACATACAGCCTGTCCAGTCCGTCCAGGGCGGGATCCGTTTCCACGCATTCCCGCAGGGCTTCCCGGTCGCCGAAGGCAGCCTTTGCCGCCAGCCGGTTCGCGTTGTCCACCTCGCCCAGGATATCCGCCAGCGCTTCCGGCACCCGGATAGCCGGCGTTTCATCCTTCCCGTCCTTCAGCACCAGGGCGGTCTCGATGATTGCGTCTTTCGGCAGCTGCGGCAGGACTCCGTTGTTCTTCCGGGCCACGGCGGGAATCTCCGCCGTTTCCTTGCGCAGCAAGGCCAGGGCCAGCTTCATCGGCCGTACCGGCGGCACCTTGGAAAGCAGCAGCAGCTGGGCCATGGCGCCCTCGCGGCTGTCCGCCCCCTGCTCCCGCACGGTGTTCATATACAGGATGCGTTCCTTGCGTTTCTCCACGGTTTCCCCGAACTCGGGGCGTTCATCCGGGATAAAGCCTTCCTGGGCGGGCAGGAACTCCGCGTGGTCCGTCACATCCCCCACCGGGATCGCGTCCCACCAGCCCAGCCACCGCCGGGCCAGGCTGCCCAGTTCGCCGTTGTCCGCGGCTTTTTTCAGTTTGTTCAGCAGGTCCGTCTTTCCGTCCTTCATTTCGGTCAGGAAAGCGAACCCGGGCAGGCCGGCGGTAACCGCCTGCACATTTTCCGGCTTGATCTGCAGCCGTTTGGCATAGGTGTCGATGCCGTTGGCGCCCCGCATAGGCGTCCGGCCCATGCCGTAGCAGCGGTATCCCCGCTCTTCAAACACTTCGGTGGTTCTCGCCACCGGCTGTCCCAGGTTGATCACCAGCGCCTTCGGGCAGGCCTTGTCCATGTCGTCGCACAGCTTCAGGATCATCTCTCCGGCCCGCAGCGCGTGCAGCAGGCCTTCGATGCCGCCGTTCACCCTCGCCTGGTCCGTCAGTCCGGGGTTGTCCTCGTCATCGGAACCCAGGGCGTTCCGGTCCTGGAAGAAGCGGCTGGCAGCCTGGCAGTCGCCGGCATAAATCACGCAGTCGGCGCCCTCCAGCACCTTTTCCCGCTCGGCAAAAGCCTGAAAGGATCCTCCCTTTCCGGCCTTTGCGAAAATCTTTTCCCCGTAGCCCTGCAGCAGCTCCTGCATGGCAGGGTTGCCTTCCTCCACCGTGACTTCGGCGTTCGCTTCCGCCCCGGCAAAAAGCAGGTCAGTTAAAAGGGCGGGCAGGAGCGTTGGTACGTCCTGCCCGATTAAGGCAATTTTCATGCTTTAGCGATCCCCAGTTCGGCTTTCTTGCCGTTGATATCCCACTTCTGGCTTACGCTGCCTTCCGGCGCGGTTCCCCGTGCCATGGAAGTGGCCAGTGTGGTCCGTCCGATCATTTCGCCGTAGGCTTCCAGCGCGGCGGCCAGCTCGTCATCGCCTTCGTAGTACAGGCTGATGCGGTCCGTCACCTCAAAGCCGGCGTCCTTGCGCATGGTCTGCACCTTGGAGATTACCTCGCGGGCGTAGCCTTCGCGGATCAGTTCTTCATTCAGGTTGGTATCCAGCACCACGGTTACGCCGCGGTCTTCTGCCGCGATGAAGCCGGGTTTGTTCATGGGCGTGGTCAGCACGTCGTCCTTGTTCAGCTTCACTTCGGTATCGTCGATCATGAAGGAAACTTCCTCGCCGCGGCCGAAGGCGTCCACCACGTCGTTGCCGTCCATGCCGGCCAGGTGCTGGCCGATCTTGCCCAGCAGCTTGCCGTACTTCGGTCCCAGGGTCCGCATCTGCGGCTTCAGCTGGTAGGTGGTAAAGGCGCGGGCGTCATCCGTGAAGATGACTTCCTTCACGTTCAGCTCATCCTCGCACAGCTCCTGGTAGGCCTTTTCGAACTTGGCGCCCTTCACGTACAGCTTCTGCACGGGCTGGCGCACCTTCAGGTTCGCGGTGTTGCGGCAGGCGCGGCCCAGCTGGATAGCTTCCACCAGGGCGTCCATCTGCTCTTCGATATCGGTGTTCACGGCAGCCTTGTCCGCCACCGGGAAGTCGCACAGGTGTACGCTTTCCGGAGCGCCGGGCACGTTGTTCACCACCAGGTTCTGGTAGATCTCCTCCGCCAGGAACGGGATGAAGGGCGCGCACAGCTTTGACAGGGTCACCAGCACGTGATACAGCGTGGCGAAAGCGGCTTCCTTGTCTCCGCCCATGCCCTTGCCCCAGAACCGTTCACGGCCCCGGCGCACGTACCAGTTGCTCAGCTCGTCCACGAAGGCGGCCAGCTTGTTAGCGCTCTCAGTCACCCGGTAGTTGGCCAGGTCATCGTCCACCTGGTCGATCAGGGTATTCAGCTTGCTCAGGATCCAGCGGTCCATCAGGGTCGGCTCGGTCTTTTCGAGCGGATGGGCCAGCGGATCGAATCCGTCGATCTGGGCATACATGGCAAAGAAGGCGTAGGTGTTCTGCAGCGTGGCCAGGAACTTCCGCTGGCCTTCCTGCACAGCTTCCTCGCTGAAGCGGCTGGGCAGCCACGGAGCGGAGGTGGTGTAGAAGTACCAGCGCAGCGCGTCCGCGCCGAACTTATCCAGCATCACGAAGGGATCCACCACGTTGCCCAGGTGTTTGGACATCTTGCGGCCTTCCGCGTCCTGCACGTGACCCAGCACGATACAGTTCTTGAAGGGCGCCTTGTCAAACAGCAGCGTGGAAATGGCTTCCAGGGTGTAGAACCATCCGCGTGTCTGGTCGATGGCTTCGGAAATGAAGTCCGCGGGGAAGTTCGCTTCAAATTCTTCCTTGTGTTCAAAGGGATAGTGCCACTGGGCGAAAGGCATGGAACCGGAATCGTACCAGCAGTCGATAACTTCCTTCACCCGGTGCATTTCCTTGCCGCACTCAGGGCAGCGGATGGTTACCGCGTCGATGAAGGGGCGGTGCAGCTCGATATCCGGACCCGGATCGGTGATGGCCATCTCGCGCAGTTCCTTGATGGAGCCGATCACGTGCAGGTGGCCTTCCTCGCACTTCCATACCGGCAGGGGCGTTCCCCAGTAGCGTTCACGGCTCAGGCCCCAGTCGATGACGTTCTCCAGGAAGTTGCCCATCCGGCCTTCCTTGATGTTGTCCGGCATCCAGTTGATGGTCCGGTTGTTGCGCACCAGGTTGTCCCGCAGGGCGGTCATCTTGATGAACCAGGTCGGCCGTGCGTAGTACAGCAGGGGCGTGTCGCAGCGCCAGCAGAAGGGATAGTCATGGGCGAAGGGCACAGCGGCAAACAGCAGTCCGCGTTCCTTCAGGTCCTGCAGGATCAGTGGATCCGCGTCCTTCACGAAGGTGCCGGCCCAGGTGGTTTCCTCGATGAATTTACCCTGGGTATTGACCAGGTTTACAAAGGGCACGCCGTTCTCCCGGCAGACCCGGTTGTCGTCCTCACCGAAAGCGGGAGCGATATGCACGATACCGGTACCGTCTTCCATGGTGACGTAGTTGTCGCAGACCACAAACCAGGCCTTCTTGTCCGGCTCCACGAAGCGGTACAGGGGCTCGTACTCCATGCCCTTCAGGTCGGTGCCGACAAACTCAGCTTCAAAGGCCAGTTCCTGTCCTTCAAAAACCTTGTCGGTCAGGGCCTTGGCCATGATGTATTTCTTTCCGTCCGGCGCGGTGAACTTGCAGTAGGTGTCGTGGGGGTTCACGCACAGCGCCAGGTTGCTCGGCAGGGTCCACGGCGTGGTAGTCCAGGCCAGCAGGTAGGTGTTCTCCTCGCCCTTCACGGCGAAACGGACGAACGCGGAAGTTTCCTTCACGTTCTTGTATCCCTGGGCCACTTCGTGGCTGGACAGGGCGGTTCCGCAGCGGGGGCAGTAGGGCACGATCTTGTGGCCTTGGTACAGCAGTCCTTTTTCAAAGATCTGCTTCAGGCTCCACCACTCGGATTCGATATAGTAGTTTTCATAGGTGATATAGGGATGCTCCATGTCGACCCAGTAGCCGACTTTCTCGGACATCTTTTCCCACTCATGCAGGTACTTCCACACGCTCTTCTTGCATTCGCCGATGAAGGGCTCGATGCCGTACTGCTCGATCTGGGGCTTTCCGTCCAGGCCCAGGGCCTTTTCCACTTCCAGCTCAACGGGCAGGCCGTGGGTGTCCCAGCCGGCCTTGCGCAGCACGCTCTTTCCCTTCATGGTCTGGTACCGCGGGATCAGGTCCTTGATCACGCGGGTCTCGATGTGGCCGATGTGGGGCTTGCCGTTCGCGGTAGGCGGTCCGTCAAAGAAGGTAAAGCGTTCACTGCCGTCCCGGTGATGATAGCTCTTGCGGATGATGTCCTTCTCATTCCACATCTTCGCGATAGCCTGCTCCCGGGACACAAAATTCATATCTGTCGCAACTTTATTGTACATACCCAACAACCTCTTATTTCTGCTGAAGAACTATTAATTCTTCATTCTTCATTTTTCATTCTTCATTGATTCGCTTCGCGAATCAGTACCCTCCGCCCATTTCCTTGAGCGTGTCAATCTCTTTCAGCGTGCCTTCCGCGTACCGCTTTTCGGCTTCCGCCATGATCTTCTCCGTGGCGCTCACACCGCAGCGGCTTGCTCCGACGGCCCGAGCGGAAAGGACCGTATCCAGGTCCCGGATGCCGCCGGAGCCCTTAATTCGCATCGTCTCCGGCGTATTCGCCCGCATCAGCTTCAGGTCCTCGATCGTACATCCTGCGCTGCCGTAGCCCGTGCTGGTCTTGACGAAGTCCGCGCCGGCCTTCGTGCTCAGCTTGCAGGCCAGGATCTTCTCCTCTTCCGTCAGGTAGCAGGTTTCGAGAATCACCTTCAGGATGGCGCCGGCCGCGTGGGCGGTCTCCGCCAGCTGACGGATCTCATTTTCCACATAGTCAGCGTCACCGTGCTTCAGTTTGCCGATGTTGATGACCATGTCCAGCTCCTCGCAGCCCTCCGCCAGCGCCTGTTTGGCCTCGGCCACCTTAATGGCGGTCTGGTGCGCGCCGTGGGGGAAACCGATGACGGTGCAGACCTTCACAGGGCTGCCCTTCAGCATTTCACTCAGGATCGGCACGTCGCATGGACGGGCGCAGACGCTCGCTGTCTGGTATTTCAGGGCGACCTCGCAGCCGCGTCGTATATCGTCTTCTGTCAGCCAGGGCTGAAGCGTTGAGTGATCCAGCATCGCGGCGATATCTTTCGGGGTCAGAGCCATGGATCCATCCTCCTTCAAGCGGTAAAATCCGCATAATATACTAAATAGTTTTATTTCGATGTCAATTACTTTTTTTCCTTCATTTTAATAGGAAAAGGTACATTTAATCGTCCAGGACGATAATCCGGGTGTGATACGGCAGGTGAATCCAAAGCCAGTACATGTTGATCGGGCTGTCTTCCTGCAGGAAAAGGCTGACCCTCGTGCACCCATGGGAGGCCTTCTTTCCCAGCTGCTGCTGGTTGGTGGAATAATCCCTGGACCGTCCGTTCCGGACGTATCCCACGCCGTGGATATAGTTGCCGCCGTCATACCGTAGGGGATATTCGTACCGGTATCCCTCCTGGGCAAAACTGGCTCCTGTATGCACGTCCGTCAGGAATGCCCCCGCCGGAGTTTCCCGGTAGGTGTTTCCCGGGGTCACCAGGCCGGTGGAAACCGGCACGGTGCCGATCCGCTTTCCGTCCTCGAAGACCGTCAGCGTCTGCTCCTTCTTGTCGATCAGCACGCCGTAGTGCGGATTCGGCTCGTACACCGTCAGCGACTTGAGCAGGTAATATCCTTCCATCATCTGCCCGTCTTCGTGCCGGGCCGCCCGCACATGCGCCCACGCGCCCTCCGTTTCCAGGATTTCCAGGCCCTGCAGGGCGCACCGCAGGGTGCCGATGGGCCGGGTCCCCGTCTTCGGGACGCCGTACAGGTTGAACCGGCGGAAGGTACCGTTGTCATTGATCACCACCGAGGGTTTCATCATGATTTCCCAGATTTCCTCGTCGCTCATGCCCCGTTCCGGCATGACCGGCCCCGTCGCCTGGATGGCGGGCTTCTCCGGCGCCTTTTCCTTCACGGTCAGCGGGAAGGTATGATCGTAGTCCGGGTTCAGCTTGCTCCACATCCGGACTGTATATTCCCCGGGAGCAATCTTGCGCCGGCTGTCCAGCGCCCCGTTCCAGTAGAGGGAGATCCCGTCCGGGTCCCGGATGCTTTCATCCCGGAAGTAAACCGTCTCTCCTTTGGAATCCTTCACTTCCATCGCCACCAGGCATTTGGCCGACACGTAGCATTCCACAAACCATTTGTCTCCGCCTTCCAGATACAGGATTTCAGAAGAAGGCAGCGCGTAAACCAGCGTCTCCGTTGTTCCGCTGATGTTGAATTTCTTTTCCTTGGCCAGTTCCTTTCCGTCCGCCGTTTTCAGCTTCACCACAAAGCGGTACGGTCCGGCGAACATCCGCTCGCCGTATTCTCCCAGCCCGTCCCAGGGCAGGATGTTTTCCCCTTCCTTCAGCTGTTCCTTCCTCACCAGCCACAGGTTCTGGGTCATGTCAAACAGCTTCAGTTCCGCCTCTCCTTCCGCCGGAGACCGGATCACAATCTCGCAGGGCGTATATCCCCTCACCGTCTCCGGCAGGGAAATGCTCAATTCAGTCGTTTCAGCAGTGGCGGGAAAGCAGATAAAAAGAATAAATAAAAAAAGCACAAAAATGCCGGGGATGCAGCGGAACATCTTCTGCCTTGTTTCGCATTGTCCGCCGGTCATATCTCTGCCTCCGTTTTTTCTATATATTAGTATAAGAATTATATCGAAAAGGTTCTTATGAGTCAAAGCTTCAACGGAAAAAACGCTTGCTTTTTCCACTGTGCTGTGTTATACTGCCGCTTGCGCATGGGGCATTAGCACAGTTGGTAGGGCAAACATCCTCTACTGTAACCCCAAAAACACGGGGCATTAGCACAGTTGGTAGAACGAATATGAACTAACTCACTGCTGGTGACCACGAATTTGCCTCATCACCGACCAATGGGGCAGATGGAAAATCTGGTCGGAAATATTACCAAATGGGGCATTGGCACAGTTGGTAGCGCGCGACATTCGCATTGTCGAGGTCAGGGGTTCGACTCCCCTATGCTCCACACCTGAACCCGTTGAAATTACTGCATTTCAGCGGGTTCTCTTTTTTGCCATAATTACCATTTTATGGTAAATAAACCATCTGAACACAAATATGAATTTACGCACTGCTTTTATAGGAATCATTTTTTCATATATTACATTCTTGTAACATTTATACATGTGTCGGTTAGTTGCATGATTTGAATGGATTAGTGAGAATTCGTACTTCTGTTCTTTTTATTCAGCCCTTTTTATGATAAAATCTTCTCAATAACATGTGTGTAAGAATTGAAGCAGATAGTGTCGGAGGTGTAAGAACACATGGCAAAAGAATCAATCGAGTCAGCGTTAAAGCGTTTTGATGAACGGTATTATAAACTACGACTTGATAATTCTATGCTGGAGAACTTTGGCACCAATCTTGGCTTGTATATTCAAAGCATCAAATCAGCAATCTTAAACAATGAATCTGAAGAGCACTTAAAGAATATCACAAACTCTTTTTTGAAAATCTGTTTTTATCAGAACAATAGATTTGGTATTAATACATATAAGAGAGCAGACAGCGCAATTACTTGTGATGGCGTGTTATATGCTATCATTGAGATGAAAAAGCCTACAAATCGGTCTGAAATGACACGGGAAGATGACATCAATAGAAAAGCTCTCTGGGAACTGGTGTTTTACTATTTGTCTGAGACCCGTATTGTGAGCGGGCCACATGTAAAGCGCAACTTTAATTCCGAGATTAGGCGGCTCATTATCACTGACGCTAAAAGCTGGTTCCTAATCAATGCACAAGACCTGGATAAAATCTGCCAAGGATATCTCGAAAAGCTCTTCTTCAAATTCGAGAATCATCAACTGACATACTCAGATGTTGATACTTTCTATTTGGCCACACAAGAATACTTTAATCAGATTAATATTACAGAGCAGCTTCGATACACATATTTTGAGATGGAAGATGTTTATTCCAAGAGAAATCAATGGCAATACTTGCTGAAAGTGCTCCGTAAAGATTACCTGTTGCGTGATGGATATAAGCAGATTTCAAAAACACACATATTGAACAAAAATTTCTATCAAGAACTATTATATCTAATGGGGCTGAAAGAAAGCAAAGAGGATGGAAAGAATGTCATAAAAATCGATCATGACATTCAAAACTCATTTGCAGATCAAGTATACTCTATCTTGAGATTTGACAAGGAAAAGCCTGAAGATGAAGCAACAGAAGAAACATTCGAACTGGTATTAATCTGGATTAATCGAATGTTGTTTATCAAACTGTTTGAAGGTCAGTTAATAGCATTTAATGGTGACGATCCCAAGTATCATATTCTGGACAATGAGAAAATTCACGCATTTGATGAATTACAAGTTCTCTTTTTTGACGTTCTTGGGAAAAAGGAAAGAAACAATACAGCATTTCTTCACCAGTTTGAGAGCATTCCCTATCTTAATAGTTCGCTCTTTGAAAGATATGATATTGAAAGACAAGATGTAAACATTCGGGAAATACGTAATAATCCAATCGCAAAGAAGAGCGGTTCTGCTTTGGGGAAAAGAGCTCCTGAACAGATTCCCTTATTGGAATATGTAATCAGCTTTCTAAATGCGTATAGTTTTACTGCTCTTAATTCAAATGAAACAGACAGACCGCAATCATCAACTGAAATTATAGATGCCTCGGTTCTTGGTTTAATCTTTGAAAAGATAAACGGTTACAAAGAAGGTTCGTTCTATACAAAAGGATTCGTAACTGAATATATTTGCCAAGAGACAATAGAGAATGCTGTTATTGAAAAACTAAATCACGAGTTAAATTGGCATTGTTCTTCAGTGGATGATCTTAAGTTTTCGATAGATACAACATCTTCCAGTCAAATCCGACAAATCAATGATATAATAAACAGCCTGCATATATGCGATCCAGCCGTTGGATCTGGGCATTTCCTTGTTTCAGCTCTCAACAGGATTATTGCATTAAAGCGAGAACTTGGAGTCTTAATGAAATATGGCTCAGCATCACCTCTGAGAGAGTATGATATAGCTGTAATTGACGATGTGCTATGTGTGTTTGATGGTCAAGGAAGGGAGTTTAAGTATAATCCAAGCGATTGCCTTTCTCAGGAAATACAGAAGACTCTTTTTAATGAAAAACGAATCATTATTGAAAACTGTTTGTTTGGAGTTGATATAAACCCAAACGCTGTAGCGATTTGCCAATTGCGACTCTGGATATGGCGCACTTCGGATCTGCAATCATCTGAATGATAAATATCCGAACCCGAATAAGGTTTGGACAAGACCAACGATAATGACGATCCTGAGGAATCCCATATATACGGGACGCATGCACATGAATGATATCCGTTCCAAACCAATAGAGGAGCTGCGCCTGATATCAGATTCGGACTTTGATGCTGTTCAGGAAGCAATTAAGGCACGCATACCAAGACAGTATAATACTCAGAATCGAACTGATCTTTCATCGGACGGGACAACAAAAACCGCCATATACGGCGCTTCGCTGCTTTCCGGTCTCTTGTATTGCAAGCACTGTGGGTGCCGGCTTGTCGGAACGTTCTGCTCACAGAACAGGAACAAGGGACCTTATATTCGGCCAATATACCGTTGCTATAACGGCGCTGTCGCTGCCAAGGGATGCGATGGATTGACGGTATACTCTGCAAAACGAATCGAGAACGCTGTTGAAGAAGCTATATCCGGTTTCTTCTCACAGATTCAGAGTGAAATACATGCCGTCTGGACTTCCAAAGATCATAAACAGATCAGAACATTCTCAGAAGGCAAACTTGACATAGCCGAAAAAAATCTCTCGAGACTGGAGTCCCAACGTAAAGCTCTTGAGCACGAAACAGTGGAATCCATTATGGGAAACAGTCGCTACGACTTTGAAGTCTTGACGAAGCTGATTAATGACAACAAGGTTGCACTTGGTGAAGCAAAGCGCGAAGTGGATCGCCTGAAAGCTCTGGATGATAGCAACACAAACGTTTCTTCCTCATATGAACTGGAGTACCAGCAGGTTTTGAATTGGCGGGATATCTTCGACAACGCAACCGTCAGCGAGAAGAAGACGATTCTTTGTCAGCTGATTGATCGGATTGAAGTAGATCGGAACTATCAGATTACGATTTTTCTGAAAGGTACGAAGAATGATTTCTTAGTAGCATAAATCCATGAATCGGTTGATTTGTAACAGAAAGTTAATTGACCTGCTTTTAGACACAGCAGTATAATTCTTCCAGGAGGTTCGCCTGCGTCGTATGTGCTACGAGGGAGCACAGGAACAAATCTTAAGGCGAAGGAAGCAAAGAAACCCTCGAGGAAAGGAGTGAGCGCCTCTGAAAATGACGCTGTCTTTTGAAATCAAAGCATTAAGACCGGAAGTTATCGATAAGGCATATATTGCCATGTGCCGGAAGAACTTCAAAAAAGCTCGCAATGAAAGAGAAAAAAGAGCCGATGTTCTTTTGCAGCTTACATCTGCGGGCGATCTGGTCTTTGGTCTTGATGTTAGTCCTGAATTGCTTTTTTATGATCCGGACACTCGTCTTCTCATGGAAGAATACAGTGCCGCGGAAAAGAGAGAAACTATTTATCATGATGCTTATCGGAAAGCAAAAAATTGTTTTAGAATTGTAGAAATTGCATTTAAAAGATTTTGGATGGAAAGAATCCGGTTCGCAAGCCGCGCAATCGGAAATATGAGTGATTTTAATTTGATTACGATGCCGGTTCCGCCGACCATCGTTCCTGCTGATGAATATGTTATGAATTATGGTTTTTTTATTCGTCAGCAGGGGGGTGCTTCGGTTGGCAACCCCGCTTGAAGAACGATATATAATTATTGGAAGAAATTTGAAATTTGAAAGAACCAGGAGAAAACTGACGCAAGTCGACTTGGCTGCCATGATGAATTCAAACGAGAGAGTTGTTCGCGGCCACGAAAAAGGTAAAGCAATGAAGATGGAAACTCTCTTCGCGTATGCCAATGCGTTAGAATGTTCCTGTGAAGATTTGTTTAATAAGAGAAAGGGCAGCGATGCCCAAATTCAAAAAGCATTCGAGGAAGCTGAAAAGCTGCCCAAAGAACAAAGAGATTTTTTCTTGAATTTGTTAGATATAGCTTGAAACAAAATACTATTTGATCTAAGCTGGGGATTTCTCCCCGGCTTTATAATTGACATCCTTGCATCTATGGAAAAGCTGATTCTATCATGGATCAGCCTTTTTTAAACGGAGGGATTTCATGCCTACTGTCTATGCTTATGTTCGAGTTTCAAGTAGTGATCAAAACGAAGAACGTCAGATGATTGCCATGCGAGAGAAGAAGGTCCCAGCGAGAAACATCTTTGTTGATAAGCAATCTGGGAAAGACTTCAATCGTCCACAATACCAAGCATTGGTGAAGAAATTAAGGCCAGGGGATCTTATCTATATTCACAGTATTGACCGTCTTGGCAGGAACTATGAAGAAATTCAGTCACAGTGGCAGATTCTTACCAAGGATATAAAAGCTGATCTTTGCGTTTTGGACATGCCTCTGCTAGACACTCGATATGGCAAGGACCTCATGGGTACCTTCATTGCGGATCTGGTTCTACAAATCCTTAGTTTTGTTGCCGAGAAAGAACGAGAAAACATAAAAAAGCGCCAGTCTGAAGGGATTTCAGCCGCCAAGCGACGCGGGGTACGCTTTGGAAGGCCTCCGAAGGAAGTCCCACCATTCTTCGCTGAAGTTGTCAATGCATGGGAATCCGGTGAAATTACATTAACAGAGGCGCTCGAACGTTGCAACATGGGCTCTTCGACTTTCTATCGCCGGCTGTACGAATTCAGGATGAAAAATCCTGCTGATCATTGAACTCCCAAAAGTCCAAGGACTTTTACACAAAGTATACTTTTTGAGAGTTACAGTATCGGCTTGTGCGTTAGTATATCTTCGGCGAAACGGTAACCACCAGAAGGATGTTGAAATCTCTTGCTGCTTCAACTTGAAACCAGAAGTACTGAACACGACATAATTGTTGCATACTATTCGGTGTCTGCAGTTACGTTTCAGGAAGAACATCCCGGATAAAGTCGGTAACAGCCTGATAGATTTCATCAAACGGCACTTTGTCAACATCTCCGGAAAAGCGGAACTTCTCGTAAGCATGTTTCAACTCTTTGGATCTGTGAAGAAACCCGTCAAATGTTCCGAGGGTTTTCCTGCTATTTTCTAATGTCTGGATAACAGCGTCACGATCAAAGACAAATGCCTTTGAAATGTAATACAGATCAACAACGTCCTTGATTCTGCGGAATACTTTGTCTGTGGATATTGCAGACAGCTTATCGGCTATCATCTGAATCGGTGATGCACCCAGAAAACGGACATCGGCAATTTCATACATTTGAATCTGGGGGACAGGCCTATTCACATCTACATCCATCGTAAAAAGGACATCCCCGGTTACCGGGTCTGTCAGCTCAAATCCGGCTGACCGCCCTTCTCCGTACATTCTGTAGAGATGTAATTTCAGCTCAATACCGGATTTCGTATGACTA
>Ga0310695_10001811_pt1 | contig 47972 bp, 28 predicted proteins | sample RumenRJG_04DNA_FD_203882 | JGI IMG/M metagenome (GOLD analysis project Ga0310695, IMG submission 203882) | Bovine rumen microbial communities from Lethbridge, Alberta, Canada - RJG_04 (v2) (version 2) | ecosystem: Host-associated > Mammals > Digestive system > Stomach > Rumen | place: Canada... | reverse complement strand
CGCGGCCATCGGCCAGACGTGGATCGCCTCCTTCAAGGACGGGAACATCGACGCGACGGAGGAGCAGAACCTCAACGCCGTGTTCGGGGCGACCGTCGACAAGTGGGTCCCGAAGCAGGACGGCATCGGCGTGAACCTCCTCTGGAACGGCTTCTCGCTCTTCGGCCTCGGCTGGAAGGGCCTGAAGTACTACCTCGAGAAGTGGTTCGACCTGGAGCTCGACTGATGAGGCGGCTCCTCGCCATGGCGCTCCTCGCCTGCGCGGGGTGCTGCAACCTCATGATGCGCCCGGACGCCGAGCAGAACCTCGGACCGTACTGGTGCACCTGCGAGGTGGCGGAGACCCTCGCCATACCGTTCTCCGAGCCGAAGGGCCCGGAGGGCGGCATCGCGAAGGCGTACTGCACGCTGCTCTTCCCGGTCATACTGATCGACCTTCCGTTCGACGCGGCGGTGGACACGGTGATGCTGCCGTGGGACCTCTGCCGCCACACGTGGGGGCTGTGGTGAAGGGAAAGACCATAACGATAGACCGCCTTGACGCAGAGCTTCTCCTGGAGCTCTGCGCCATGACGTTCAAGGACAGGCCCTCGCTTGACCTGTGGCAGACGAAGCACGTCACGTCCGTGCTCGCCGCGAAGCTCGTCAAGGCCCTCGGCTACGGCGAGCGCGAGGCGAGGGCCCTCGAGTCGCTCATGAGATACACGAAGGAACCCGGCTTATGCGCAAGATGCTCTGTGTTCTCGGCGCGTGCGCGCTCCTCGCGCTCGGCTGCCGCTCCATATCCGTCCACAAGCACGACCCAGTCGTGTACACGCCCCCGGGGCAGACAAACGTCGTCTGCATCGTCGAAGGCGGCTGGGACGCGAGCTACTACTCCTACGGCGTCTGGACGTCGTTCGGGTCGCTCGGCGTCACCATCGGGACGAACGTCGTCTCGCTGACGCTCAACGACCTCAACTCCGACGTGTCGACGAACCACGTCTCCATCATCGTCGCGGGCGGGGAGGCCGCCGGCGAGATAGCCGAGCATGTCATAGAGGCGCTGAAGCATTGACGTACAAGACGCGATACGGCTGCGACTGGCCGGCGGAGATGTCCGACCCGCTGATCGGCATGACGATCGGCAAGAAGTGGACGCAGTTCCGCGCGCAGGGCATCGAGTTCAAGGACCCCTGGGTCCCCCTGCTCGACGCCGCGAAGGCGCTCATACCGGACCAGTACTTCAAGGTCCCGCCGTGGACGGAGGAGCACTTCCACGACTGGGTGATGGCCGCCGACGCGCCCGGGCACGGAGCCGTGACGTGGGGCTGCGGAAGCTGCGGAAAGTCCAACGACTACGGCCTCCTCATGCTCCTCGACTGGATAACCGACCCGTTCGACACGGTGATACGGCTCGGCTCCACCGACAAGCAGTCGCTCAAGTCGCGGTCGTGGAACGCCGTGGTCACGTACTTCGCCGCGCTCCGCCACAACAAGCTCGGGCTCTCGATACCGGGCAAGTTCTCCAAGTCGGGCTACGCCATCCTGAACGAGGGGGACGACGACTCCCCCGAGTCGGTGGGCGAGAAGGCCGGGATCGTGGGCGTCGCCGTGAACGACAGCGAGGACTCCGGCAAGCTCCAGGGCGCGCACCTCCCGTACGTCCGCCTCGTCATAGACGAGCTCGCCACCATCACGCACCACGACAACATCCGCAAGGCGATGCAGAACCTCCGCATCGGCGCCATCGACTTCAGGTTCTACGCGCTCGCGAACCCCGGCTCGTGGGAGGACGAGTCGTGCCAGTACTGCATACCGAAGGGCGGCATCCCGTCCGTGGACGTCGACACCGGGTACTGGGTGTCGACGCGCGGCTACATCGTCCGCCACCACGACGGGCTCAAGTGCGTCACCGTCACGAACCCGGAGAAGGCCAGGGAGTACCCGTTCCTCATCACGCAGTCTGTCATCGACCAGAACCTCGCCGACTGCGACGGGAACTCCGACGCGGCCCTGTACTGGCAGATGGTGCGCGGGTTCCCCGTCCCGACCGCGGTGGGAGTCCCGACCGTGCTCGACGCGAAGGTGGCCGAGCAGCAGAGGGCGGCGGAGCGCGTCGCGTTCAACCCCGCCGACGTCGTGGCCACGGCGGCGGGCATCGACCCCGCGTGGTCGGAGGGAGGCGACGGCGCGGTGCGCGCGAGGGCGTACATCAGGCTCGACGGGTTCGGGCGCCCGTACCTCGACTTCACGGACGGCCTGCACAGGCTGAAGATCCTCGCGACGTCGCCCGACCCGCCGGTCAAGCAGATGCGCGACCAGGTGATCGCCGACATGCGCATGCCGTACGAGGCCACGTTCGCGAACACCGCCGTCGACGCGTCCGCCAACCAGGGCCTCGCCGACGACCTTCTCATCTACGCCGGCGCGAACTGCCTCGGGGTGAACAACTCCGTGCGCGCGTCCGAGGAGCCGCTGCGCGCGAACGACCCCCGCCCCGCGAAGGAGACGATCTACGACAGGGGCACGGAGGCGTGGTGCGTCCTCGCGGAGTTCGTCAAGGCCGGCCAGGTCCGCGGGCTTCCGCCGGAGGCGCTGCGGGCGCTCGTCTCGCGGAGGTTCATGACGCGCCGGTCGAAGGGCGGCACGACGTCCACCGCCGCCTTCCCGCTCCGCCTCGAGTCGAAGGAGGACTTCAAGCGCAGGTTCAAGAAGTCGCCCGACGAGTGCGACGCGTGCGCGCTCGTCGCGCTCGCCGCCAAGGAGCGGCTCGGGTTCCTCCCGTTCGGGTACGTCGTCCCGCCGCAGCCGAACGCGCTCTTCATGAACCAGGCGTCGGAGCCGGCCATCCACGTCGACCAGACGGACGACTACGGCGCGTCGTTCGACGAGGCCGACGACTGCTGGGAGGGCGACGGGGATTGATTGCAAAGCCCTGTTTTTGGTATAATATGCGACCGTACGGAGGAACCAGATGACCAGTTCGCCAAAATACGAGGAAGCCCGCAAGTGGATCGACTCCGTCCAGGAACGCTGGCGGCTCCAGATTCTCACCAAGAGGTTCAAGGTCGACAAGGCGACCGGGAACCCCGTCGAGACGCCCACCCGCATCAGGCGGTTCGTGGAGGGCGTCCCGTGGGCGCTGGTGCAGGACTCGATCCGCTACCTCCTCTCGCTCGCCCCGTACTCCGGCATAATCTACAACGGCGTGCCCGTCGAGGGCACGTACCGCCCCACGCTCACGACGTGGAAGCGCGACGACACCGACGAGGTGAACACGGCCAAGTCCGCGAAGTACAACGACGGGACGTACACGCTCGTCCAGGATCTCGTCGAGGACAGCGTGGCCGACGCCTACGGCTCCGTCACCTCCGAGAGCTGCTCCGAGGAGGTCGTCACCGAGTGGCACTGGGACGAGGCGACGATCGAGGAGCTGCCGTACAGCTCGGAGCAGGGCGTCACCTACGCCATACAGGCGGTCAACCGCAAGGACGACGGCACGTTCGACTACGCCGTCGTGAAGCGCGTCGCGAAGACGCAGCACACGCCGAGGCACGTCCAGTCCGACGACGCCGTGTCGCACGTCGAGGTCGAGACCTGGAACAACGCGTACGGCGACCCGGTCAACGGCTTCGTCGACGAGAACGGCGCCGCGCTCGGCGTGCCCGAGGCGGAGTTCACGCCGGGGACGAAGCTCGAGGTGCAGACCTCCGAGAACGAGGACTGCACGTACCGGGTGTCCGCCACGTGGACGACCACGAAGAGCGTCCTCTCCGGCAGGACCACCGAGAAGGACCAGTTCCACGACCAGGAGTCCGACACGAAGTTCGGGCAGGCGGAGCCGCTCCCCGACGCGCCGCCGGCGGAGGGCGGGGTGGTCAAGCGCCACGAGAGCAAGCTGAACCCCGACGGCACGTACACGACGACCGAGTCCTCCGACAAGGAGAACCCCGTCTCCGAGTCGACGGTCGAGGTGACGGTCGGGCGCAAGGGGACGCGCCGCACCGTTGTCGACCGGAACCAGGCGGAGCCCGCGAGCACCGAGGGCGTCGAGATGGGCGGGAGCGTCAAGGTCGAGAAGACCCCCGGCAAGCTCTACAACAACACCGTCTCGAGCTGGGTCCGCGCCGCGCTCATGAAGGTCGCGAGCGTCTGCAAGATCGACATCTTCAGCCACAGGCACAGCAAGACGGAGGCCGGCCTCGACAAGATCCCCGAGGGCGACGTCACGGGGAGCGGCGAGGGCGGCGTCGTCAAGACGCGCACCACGCAGATGGACGACGACGGCTCCATCACCGAGACCCTCGAGACCGAGACCGAGAAGGAGGTCAGGAACTACCGCGAGTCGTGGGTGTACGGCCTCTTCGGCCGCAGGCACCGCGTCGAGCACCAGCACGTCCCCTCTCCGCTCTCCCCGCCGACGCCGACGAAGGACACGGTCGGCAAGACCGTCGTCAACGAGAAGACGCCTGGCGGGCTCTACAACACGACGGAGGAGGACATCGACCGCACGGCGGAAAAGGTGGACTCCGGCGACGGGTGCGCGAAGACCGTGTTCGAGCACGTCGACACGAAGACCGTGCGCGACCCCTCTGGCGCGATGCCGGGCCACGTCGAGGAGGCGGGCGGCGGCAAGCACCGCAGGGTCACGTCCACGCTGAACGACGACGGGTCGTCCACCGTGCAGGAGCAGGTCACGGTCGAGAAGAAGGTCGAGGACGCGGAGGTCACGTACCGCCGCACGGCGAAGGCCGTCATCGAGCAGCACACCGACCGCAACACGACCGACGCCGCGAAGATGCCCGACAACGCGGGCGAGACCGAGTCGCACACCGTGAACCCCGGCGGCACGCGGAACGTCACGAGGACGAAGCTGACCCTCACGGGCGGCGTCGACCGCGCCCACTGCCGGCAGGACATATTCGTGCACGAGCACGACGACGTGGAGGTGAAGAAGGGGACGACCGCCGACACCTCCGACGCGCCCGCGCCGGACGCGGCGGCGGGCACGTTCGCGCAGAAGGAGTCGGTCGTCGACGACAGCGGGCTCGTCACCACGACGACGCGCGTCACGACGGAGCACGAGGTGGCGGACGCCGAGCACACGTTTGAGCGCAAGCCGCGCGGGCTCGTCGAGACGATCACCACGAAGGCGGGGACGCAGCCGGCGCAGGACCCGGGCGCGTCGAAGGTCGGCTCGTCGCAGCACCACCGCAAGACGCAGAGCGGCCGCTTCGACCTCACGAAGAAGGTGCTCACCGCCTCGACGGAGCCCGACTCCGCCCATTGCCAGAAGACCGTGTTCGAGCACGTCCACGACACCGTGACGATGTCGGAGGGGAAGGTGGACTCGTCCGAGCCCCCGTCGGCGGGCGGCGGGCACTACTACGAGAAGACGAGCGACATCGACTCCGACGGCCTCGTGAAGACGGTGCTCCGCGACCACCACGAGCAGCCCGGCGTGACGTCGGGCGCGGGCGCGGAGGAGACGATGCTCTCCAAGTCCACGACCACCGTGAGCAAGGGCAACGGCTCGCCGAAGACGAGCGTGACCGCGAGCGTCGGGCACATCGAGTCGACGCGCTCCACCCGCGCCCCCGGCGGCACGTACGAGGTGTCGCACACGGTCGAGACCGCGAAGACGGACTACACGTGGGAGGCCGAGTGCTCCGACAACAACATGTTCAAGGTCGCGACCATCGGCTTCTGCAACCTCCGCCCGACGGCCTTCAAGAGCATGATCTCCACCATGCTGTCGAAGGCGTCGCGCTGGGCGTCGGGGCTCGTGAACGGCGCCATCTGCCAGTCGGCCCGCGTGTCCCACTCGTCCTCGATGAACAAGTTCGGACTCCTCGACGGCACCGTGACGGCGGTCGTCGAGTGGCCCGCCTCGGCCCTCGCCGGCACGACCGCCGTGCAGTTCAACTTCTCCCTCAAGGAGGAGAACGTGACGCCGATGCACTCCGTGTCGACCGACTCGCAGGGCAACGTCGTCCTCTCCATCAAGAACCAGATCACGAAGGTGACGCGCAGCTGCACGTTCTACGCGGGCTACGGCAAGGGGAACCTCTCGTCGATCTTCGGCACGACCATGTACAAGGGCTCGCACTTCAGCTACAACCTCACGACCGGCACCTGGTGGGGCACGGTCGTCCGCGAGGAGCGCGTGGAGTTCGACTACTCCGGCGAGACCAAGACGGTGAGGATCGGCTCGTGATACTCCAGAAGACAAACGGGCTCGACTGCGAGACGCTCGGGCAGGGCGTCATGGTGAAGCTCGCCGGGAAGTACTCGATGCGGCCCGTCCTCGACGACGCGAAGCGCGTCGTGGGCGCGCTCTTCGGCCCCGCGTGGGCGCTTCCCGTGGACGGCGTCAGGGCGTTCGCGGAGCGCGTCCTCGCGAACCAGCGCGGCGTCGGGAGGACGGAGGACGCGAAGGTGAACGCCTGCTACTTCGGCTGGCTGTGCCCCTACGCGACGGTCGCGTACGTGACGAAGGACATGGGCTCCGCGAGGGCGAAGGCGCAGGGCCAGTGGTCGTTCCTCGCCGACATGCTTCCGCCCGACTCTGCCGTCCCCCGCGACATCCAGCGCATCGTCACGGGGTACGGTTCGGAGCTGAACGCGAGGGTCACGAAGGGCGAGCGGCTGATGGCGGCCGCTGACGCGATGGTGTCCGCCGGGAAGGCGTACAAGATCGCGGTGCTCGCCTGCACGCCGGAGCCGCTCTCGAGGGCGGCCGGATAGAGGAGACGCTATGGCCGATTCGTTCGATCACATAGGAGACTCGTCGTTCGAGATGGGCAGCGGCCTCGACTGCGGGGTGCTGGGCAAGGCCATCGACGTGACGCCCCCGCAGAGCTGGGGCGCGCGCCCCGTCAAGAACGACGACGGTGCGCTCGTCGCCATCGTGTTCGGGCAGGACAACGACCTCGACGGCGACATCGAGGACATCGCCGAGGCCCTCTCCGACTACCAGCGCACGGGCGTCGCGCCGCGGGGGTACTCTGCGGAGAGGCTTTCGCGCATGTCGCTCTGCTGGGTGGACGTGCCGGCGGTCGTTCCCGTCGCGGACGGAAGGACGCTTCCCGCCGACAACCGCATGTCCTCGTCGTACTACAAGGGGCTCCCGAGCCTCGAGAACGTGAAGGGGCTCTTCTTCTCGAGCTCCGCCAACATCAACTGGCTGCTGGACGAGGGACTCTCCCTCGACAGCGAGGAGGCACAGGGACGCGGGCTGTACGTCCCGCTGTCCACGTGCCCGAGGGGAGTGTAGTTGGCGGCGCAGGGTTCAGACTTCGCGGATGCGCCCGACTACGCGGGGAACGCCGCGCTCGTCGAGTCGACGATGCCGCCGACTCCGAGGCACGACCGCCTCGCCGTGACGCGCTCGTACCACCCGAAGTACCTGCCGCACTACGTCGACGACAAGGACGACGAGGGGAACGTGCTGCGCTCCGCCGCAAGCATGTACGCGGCCGCCATACCGAAGGTAAGCCGTGCCGTCGGCGCCGCGCTCTCGCCCGACCTCAAGTGCGACTACGCGATGAACTTCGTGGTCGCGACGCTCACGTCGTTCCTGTACGGCCACAAGTTCAACTACTACTCGGAGTACCAGTACGGCGACCTCGACCCCTACACCGACCCGTACCAGAACCCGGACAACAAGGATCCGCCGAAGGACGACCCGCTCAAGCCGATCTGGAACGACCCGTGCAACAAGGACTGCCCCGAGGCGATGTACATCGTCCCCGTCCTCCACTACACGTGGACGGATGAGGACGGCAACAAGCACCAGTCCACGTCGCCGATCAACCCGCGCAACGGTGAGCCAGAGTACGGCGGGAGCGACGCGGTGGGCAAGGGGAAGATTCACAACAACTGCCTCGGGCTCTACAAGAACGTCGACAATTCCGCGGGGTGGGCGAAGATAGTGGCCACCGTCGGCGACGGCAGCTGCGGCGACGAGGCGTACGCCGGGCGCGGGTGCGGCGCGAGAAGTGATCTCCGGCAGAGCCATTCCCCGTGTATGGCGAAGTGCATCACGGAGGGGCGGGCGCAGAAGTTCAATGGCACAAAGGGCCCCAAGTTCAACGATGTCGAGAAGTCGATCGGCAGGTGCAACCAGGTCATCTACCGCCCCACGAGCGTCCGCTACGACCTGTGCTGGCAGGTCGACCAGGCGAAGGAGGCGTGTATCGAGTCCGATTCCGAGACCGGCATCTACGGCGGGTTGTGGTACGACTTCTGCTCGTGCCACGCGTACCTGGTGCGGCAGACGCACAAGATGGGCCGGGAGTACAACCTCAACCCCAACGAGGAGCACGAGCTGTGCATCCCGTACAACATCCCGATCTCGTACGGCGCGAACGGGTGCCCGTACATCGAGCCGGGGAAGTCGGGCCCCGCCGGTCCGACGCAGGGCCAGAACAACGGCGACTGGGACAGCGGCGACCCGGACACGTATATCGACTTCGAGCTGTGGCCGAAGTCGCAGATCCCGTCGCACTGGTTCGACGATGACGACAGCTACTCGCAGAACGTCGGGTACGAGATCGAGGCTTACGCCGCGTTCTCGCGCTCGGCCCTGCACAGGCACAGAACAGGAGAGAGAACATGACGGTGAAATGCAGCGCGGACCGGTTCCGCGGAATCGTGAACCCCTACACCGGCGAGCCGGTGGAGGTGAAGATGCTCGTGCGCGAGCGGGGGACCCCCCTCTTCTTCGCGCCGGACACGTACTCGACGGCGGACTTCTTCCCGACCGCCGCGCAGGCCCTCGACATGTGGGACCGCGTGGACGGCGTCGGCGGCATGAAGCCGCGCACGTCGCTCAAGTGCGCGTACACGGGCGAGGACCTGCGCGTCGAGGAGGTGCCGGGCGTCGGATTCCACCTCGTCGGCGGGTTCAACCCCAAGGCCCTCGCGTCGGACGAGGAGTTCCTGTACCTCGCGACGATGCGGGACGGGAAGGCGGCGCGCCCCAAGCCCGCGCCCTGCCGCGTCGAGGCGCCGCCCGAGGAGTTCACGCACACGCCGGGCGAGGGCGACGAGGAGCTCGAGCCCACGGACGAGGCGCGCAAGGTGGCCGAGGCCGTCGTGATGCAGCACAAGGACGCGCTGGGCCTGAAGAAGCGCACGTCCGTCTCGGCGTCGGGGAAGGGGAGGCGCTGATGGCGATCTACTTCAAGAACGTGAACGTCGCCCCCGCCGGCGGGTTCTTCTACGAGCTCAACGGCGAGAAGGTGACGGGCCGCTTCTTCTGCGAGATCGAGCCGAAGGTGCGCGCGCTCCTGCGCAAGTACCACCGCACCGAGTCCGTGGAGGAGGCCGTCGCCACCTACATGTGCCCGCGCATCCCGGAGGCTTCCTGGCTCTGCACCGGCGGCACGTTCAAGAAGGCGGGCGTCCGCGCCGCCGAGGCCATGCAGAACTCCGTCCTCCTCACGGACGGGAGGGAGGTCGTCGCGTTCGACGAGATCGAGCGGCGCCTCCGCATCTGCCTGTCGTGCCCGATGCACACGCGCGAGTTCTGCGTCACCTGCACTGGACACATGGAGCGGATTATGCTATTATATGCAGGTCGTCGTCCGAGAGTGCCAGAGGACGCGGGGTCGGGCATCTGCAAGTGCGCCAAGGCGTACGAGTCCGCCCTCGTGTCCGTCGAGTACGCCGACGGCGAGCCGGTATGGGAGAGCGCACCTGAAACATGCTGGAGGAACCACCGATGAGCTTTGAGGGCTACAACGTCGTAGACAAGGGCGGGAAGGCCGCGCGCAAGCGCTTCTCCTCCCCGCTGGCCGTGCGCGCCGTCTACCAGAAGCTGAAGGACGACGACCTGAAGGAGGCCGAGCGCCGCGCGAAGATCCTGCGCATGTACTCGGGGAACCTCCCGTACGACCCGGAGAAGCTCAAGCAGTCCGGGCTCAAGAACCTCGCGAACATCAACTTCCACGGGCTGAAGGGCGTCATCGACAACCGCGCCGACGTGATCCTGCGCCTGTCGTCCGACACGGCGAACCTCGTCGAGCTGCGGCCCATGCGCCGCGAGATCGCCGGGCCCGCCGCCGAGCACATCGGCAGGGTCGTCGCCGAGGAGTTCTCCTTCGCGCTCCGCGACCAGGGCGACTTCATCCCGGCGCTCGCGATGATGAACAAGGAGTCCGACCTCTACGGGCTCGGCCCCGTCACGTTCGAGCACGGCCTCGACTACAAGCCGATAGCCCTCGAGCGCGCGCAGGTGAAGTTCATCGGCAACGCCCCCGTCCACTCCACGAAGCACGACCTCATCATGTACGAGTCGGTGTTCCCGGCGTCGTACATCTTCATGCTGCTCGACAACCCGAAGATCGCCGAGAGCGAGGGGTGGAACGTCGCGCAGCTGAAGGAGTGGGTGGTGCGCGTGTTCCAGGTCGGCGAGGAGACGGCGGACGAGCCGGGCAACTCGCCGGGGCTCTCGTCGATCGAGACGCAGATCTCGCTCCTGCGCCGCAACATGTTCGAGGAGGAGCACCAGTTCGACGAGCTGAAGGTCATCCACGTCCTCGTCAAGGAGATGGCGTTCCCCCGCGGGATCACGCACCTCATCATCCCGGCGAGCGCGTGCGGCGACAACGAGAAGTTCCTCTACGAGCGCGAGAACGCGTACAAGACCCTCGACGAGGTGTTCCTGTGGTTCCCGTACTCCATCAACGAGCGCTACGCGAGGGCGGTGCGCGGGCTCGGCTCCACGCTCTACGCGACCGAGGCCGTCTCCAACCGGTTCAAGTGCGCGTTCATCGACGCCGCGTTCCGCAGCATGTCGATCATGTTCACGCAGGCGCCGGGAGGTAGCCAGCAGGCCGTGACGCTCAACGAGCAGGGCCCGTTCACGTTCGTCCCGAAGGACCTGACCCCGATCCAGAACAACGTGAAGCCCGACCTCCAGACGGCGGTGCAGGCGATCCAGTACGTCGACCAGATCGGCGTCGCGTCCGTCGAGGGCACCGACCGCGCCCCGCTCGGCTCCACAGCGCCGAAGCTCTTCAACGCGCCCGACCGCCAGCAGACGAAGGCGGAGATCGAGTTGCAGCAGAAGCTGCGCGGGCACAAGGACGAGGCGCTCTTCACCCAGCGCCTACAGGTCGTCGACAAGCTCGTGAGGCAGTCGTTCCTCCGCTTCGTGAAGCTCGTCGGGCTCATCGCGGGAGGCGACCTCCTCCTGGCCGCCGACTTCCCGGAGATCGTCGCCTTCATCGACCGGTGCGCGAAGCGCGAGGTGCAGGTGAAGGACATCCTCGCGATACCCGCCGCGTACACCATCGTGACGTGCCGCGACCTCGTCCTCGGCTCCGACGGCAAGGTCGGCGTCCTCGCGGAGATCATCGGAGGGCCGGCGGCGGGAATCCTCGACGAGGCCGGGCGGCGCGCCGCCATGCGCGACGCGGTGCAGCTCCGCCTCGGCGTCCAGTCCGCCGACAGGTACATCCCGGAGATCGGGCGCGACAGCGCGCCGAGCGACCAGGCGTCGTTCGCCACCGTGGAGAACGCGCTCATCAAGCTCGGGCAGGCGGTCGCGGTCGGCAACGACCAGCTCCACTGGTCGCACATCCCCGTCCACGCGCAGGTCCTCCAGGAGATCGTGCAGGCCGTGGGCGCGCCGGACGACAACGACCCGAACTCGCAGCAGGACCCCGAGGTCCTCGCGCAGCAGCTGGAGAACCCGAAGCAGCTCCTCGCCGTGCTCGTCGCGTGCTCCAAGCACATACAGGAGCACCTCGCGATCGCGAAGATGCAGCCCGGCAAGGAGGAGGACGCGAAGAAGGTCGCCGCCATGCTCCGCGACCTCCGCCCGACGATCAAGTCCCTCAACCTCGCCGTCGCCACGCAGGAGCGCGTCGAGCAGGCGCAGCGCGAGAAGGAGCAGCGCGAGATGGAGGAGCTCCAGCGGAGGGCCGACGCGAACGAGGTCGAGAAGGCGAAGGTCGAGGCCGACAAGAAGGCCGAGACCGACCGCTACCGCATCGACCGCGAGCACGAGGTGGCGCTCCGCCGCCTCGAGCTCGACCGCGAGCTCGCCGCCGGGAAGGCCGGCCTCGACCGCGAGGTCGTCGCCGCCAGCGAGGCGCGCAAGAACGCGGAGGCCGCCGGGAAGGCGGAGAGGGACCAGCAGCTTCACAGGGCGAAGATAAACGCCGCGAACGCGGTGCAGCGCTTCAACTCTGTGCAGGACGCGACGGGGTTCGGCCGGACCACCCCCGCCGACGTCATGGGAAACGAAGGGTCCGACGAACTCGACCTCACTGCCCTGTGAGGCCGACACAACAGGGAGAGTACAATGGGCGAAGCAAAAGACAGACAGGAAGAGATAGCCGCCATGAAGGCGGCGCAGGAGGCCCAGGCGAAGGCCGAGGCCGAGTTCAGGAAGCTCATCGACACCCCGTACGGGTCGAGGGCGGAGGTTGACAAGGCGCTCGCCGACAACGACGTGCAGACCGCCCAGCTCCGCGTCCTCCGCCTGCGGAAGGTCGACGAGCTCAACCAGATCGACCACCAGCTCGAGATGGCGGCGCTCGACCGCTCCATCATCGTGAGGCGGGCGTTGAACGAGACGAAGCCGGCGGAGGCCCCGAAGGGCCAGTTCGGCAAGCCGGTCGGGCCGGGGGACGCGACTTGAACCCGCTCGACCAGAGGATAGCCTCGCAGCAGCCCGACGGTATAGTCGTGCCGTCGGGCGTCGCGACGATGCGCAGGCGGATCGCGGACCCGAAGTCCCTCGAGCCGTTCTTCAACTGGGCGAACCAGACGGAGACGAAGCTCGTGAGGGACGCGATACGCGACCTCGCCCTGCACGGCCCCGTCGGGATGGCCGACCCGCCCACCGACACGCTGGTCCAGTACGGCATGACCCTCGGGCTCATGCTGGCGGAGCAGCTCATGGCCGACCCGTCGCTCGTGTTCCCGGAGGCGTTCAGGGGCAAGGCCCCCTCGATCCTCCCGGACGCGCCGGACGCGACGTTCGAGACGAGGCCCGAGGACACCATCTAACAGGAGACACACATGGCAGAACCCAGACCAGGCATGCCGGAGATCGTCCCGTCGGGCGACCCGCAGCCGTTCACGGCACCTACGCCCGGAACCGGCCCGTCCGGATCCGCGGCATCGTTCACGGCGGAGTTCTTCGACGCGATGTCCGCGCAGAACAACCCGCCTCCCGCGCCCCCGGCTCCCCCGGCCCCCGCGCCGGCGCAGCCCCCGGCTCCCCCGGCCCCCGCGCCGAACCAGCCGCCCGCGCCCCCGGCGCCGCCGATGGTGACGACCCCGACGCCCACCCCGACGCCCCCGCCCGCGCAGACCGTGGCCGGCCCCGTCGACCGGTTCGGGCAGACGCAGACGGTCGACCCGCTCTCGAACCTCGAGCAGCTCGCCGCGCCCCCGCCGATCGAGGACGTGCCGCCCCCGCAGGACATGGGCGAGAAGGCGGGCCACGCCTTCGCCTCGCTCAAGGCCAAGATGCGCGAGGAGCGCAAGCGGGCCGAGGAGTACCTCGCGAAGTACAACGCGCTCGTCGAGAGCACGAAGGGCTTCGTGGACGAGAAGGCCAAGTTCGCCGACGCGCTGAACGCCAAGGACACCGAGATCAAGAAGCTCGAGGACGACCTCGGGAAGATCGAGCTCTCGCGCTCCCCGGCGTTCCGCGAGAAGTACGACGCGCCCATCGAGCAGAAGTGCCTCGAGATCGCGGCGGTGCTGGAGCAGAACGGCGTGCCGAAGGAGGAGGCGCAGCAGCGGGCCTACGAGCTCGTGTCCGCCGACCCCGGGCAGCTCGCCGACAGCATCGCCAGCCTCCCGACGCTCGCGCAGGGCGAGATCGGGATCGCGGCGCGCGACGCGAGGAAGATCATGGTGGACCGCGAGGCGGAGCTCACGGAGTGGCGCAAGTCGCAGGTCGGCCTCGACGAGGTGCAGCGCAGGGCGGACAACGTCCGCTTCGCCCAGCTCGCCGACGGGGCGATCGCCGGGCTCCGCGCGCTGACTCCGGAGAACGGGCAGATCCCCGCCTACGCCGTGACGGACAAGGACTTCGCCGCCGAGCGCGACGCCCGCGAGGCCGCGTTCAAGGAGTGGTTCCTGCGCGCCCCGGAGGAGCAGAAGGTCTCGGCGATGCTCGAGGGCTTCATGGCCGTGAAGACGTACGAGATGCTCCAGCAGACGATGCTCGAGAACATCCAGCTCAAGCAGCAGCTCGCCGCCCGCTACGGCGCGGCGATGCCGAGGAGCATGCCTTCGCCGGAGACGCCTCCTCCGCCCCAGCCTCCGAAGCAGCCCGAGCAGCCGCCCGCGGCGGCCGCGGCCGCGACGAGCGCGAACACGGACGCGGTGGCGTTCGCCGCCGAGTTCATGGGCGAGATGCTCAAGTAGGCGGAAGCGCCAGGCCGGGAAGACCCGTCGGGACGGAAGTTCCGGCGGGTTTTTCCGTACCCCCTTGACAGCGCTGGCCGGTTTATGGTATATTATGCGGCGTCAGGCAAAAAGTGTCTCTTCCTGGCGGAGACGATTCTTCGGGTCTAACCCGTCAGCCCGGACGGCGCGCTTGGGGCGCGGTGCCGCCAAGCAGTATCTGAAACGTCTCTAACAAGGAAGGAAGCCAACAATGGCAATCACTTTCAACGCGGACGGTTCCACGTCCGGCAACGCCATCCCGGCGAACGACCTGTACTCGACCTTTACGTCGAAGAAGGCCGCCACGACCACGCTCAACCCGTACGACCTTCGCAACTCGCTGAAGCTCAACATCCACGATCCCGCGGGTGACGCTTCGCGTCCGAAGATGCAGCTCCAGGGTCCCTGGGTCAACCCTCCCGACTACAAGGGCGGCGATGACTACTACAGGTACAACCAGATGCTGATGACGTACGCGCAGAACTTCGACGTCTTCACGCAGCGCAAGGAGATCGAGAACCCCCACTGGTGGTTCGGCCGCATCCCGCGCGGGGCGTTCAAGCTCTTCAACGGCGTCGTCCAGGAGACCCGCATCTACCGCGGCGGCCTCACGACCTACGCGGGCCTGTCGCAGTGGGAGGACATCGACCCGTTCCCCGACGGACAGCACGACCCCTGCGCGCCGCTCAAGTACGACACGTACAAGTACGGCTGGGAGTCCCTGGCGTGGAAGGGCAAGAAGGCGGGCTGGGGCTCCGACCCGATCTGCCTCGACACCCTCAAGTTCGTCAACCAGGCCATCGAGCAGCTGGGCTGGATCCTCGACACGGGCGTCAAGTACGGCGTCGACATGCAGGAGGTCTGGAACCGTGACATGTTCATCTACCAGACCGTGCAGGCCGGCCACTCGTACCTGATGACGTCGGAGTTCGACGGCGTCGGCTCGCCCCTCGCCCCCCGCTACGTGTACCAGCCGTTCTGCAAGTTCGGCGCGGTCGAGGCGGACGGCGTGGCGAACACCGCGTACGTCACGAAGCCGTTCATCGTGTTCGACGCCTCCGTCCCGCTCGAGCCGCTCAACTTCGACGTGCTCGACCAGGTGCGCGAGTACCTGAAGACCATGTGCCCCGAGGCCGCGGTCGGCCGCATCGGCAACGACCCGATGTTCGCTCTCGCCGTCAGCCACGACGACGTGGAGCGCTACATCCGCGCCAACGAGGAGGAGCGCCGCTACTGGATCGAGGCCGACCCGCGCGCCCTCATCCAGCACTACGGGTTCGCGCCGTCCACGTTCCGCAACTGGACGATCACGAACGACGGCAACCAGCTCCGCTTCAAGCTCAAGCGCTTCATCGCGACCTACTCCTCGGCCGAGGCGCTGCACTACGGCAACGTGGGCAAGAAGGAGTTCGAGGGCAAGGCGGTCTGGATCGCCGAGTACGTGCCTCCGCGCATCGAGGGCCGCGTCGGCATCAACGGCGCCGGCATCCCGACGGCCAACCCCGAGTACTACACCGCCGAGATCGCGATCGCTCCGGTCTTCATGAACAAGATCTTCACGAACCTGTTCGTGCCGTCGATCAACACGCTCGGCTCCGGGACGTACTTCGGGCCGGTCACGGGCCTCAACGGCAAGTGGGCGTGGCGCAACATCGTCAGCTGGGACAAGAACCCCGAGGGCAAGATCGGCAACTTCTACGGCACCTTCGAGATCGTGCCGAAGCCCGACACCTGCGTCTTCGAGGCGACGTCCTTCCTGTACCGCCGCTGCACCAAGGCCCTGCCTTCGCTCTGCCCCGAGCAGAACCCGAAGGTCAACCCGGGCGCGGCCACGGGCGGCACGGCGAAGATCGCCGGCACGCAGGTCCTGTTCTCGAACACCGACACGGTGAACGACAAGACGGTGAACACGATCACGCTGAAGCTCGCGTCCTACCTCGGCGCGATGGTCGGCTCCCGCGTGTCCCTCGCCGCCGGCGCGCTCGTCAACGGCTCGACGCCCACCGCGGCGGCCGTCACGGGCTACGTCATCGACGCCCCGACCCCGCTCGTGCGCACGGTCCAGCTGGACAGCGCGCTCACGGTGGTCAAGGCCGCCGACTCGGCGACGCCCACGGAGCTCACCACGGTCGACCAGGCCGTCGTGACGGCTCTTTGAGCCGGTCGGTCCCTCTCCCTCTCGTAAGGAGGGAGGGGGACTGTAGACTTTTCAGGAGGACACCCCGATGAGATACACTCTCGCACAGGCCATGAGGAGGCTCCAGCAGTCGACGCACGCTTACGGCGTGACCGACCTGCGGGACGCCATCAACCGCGCCGTCGAGACCCTCGCGGGGATGTCCGGCTGGGAGTGCCTCCGACAGGTGCTCCGCTTCTCTTCCGCGGGGCCCTGTTTCACTCTCCCGCAGGGCGCCGCGGGACTTGTCCGCGCTTGCGTGAACGGAAGGCCGACGACGATACGCGGCCAGGACTTCCGCTTTGTGCAGTCGGGCCCGGGCGACCTCTCGGTCGTGCCTCCGGGCTACGCGAGGGTCAAGCCCTCGAACATACTCGACGACGGGGACTCCCCCGTGATGGTCGAGCCCGAGTCCCCGTTCAGGCTCTTCGCCTGCTCCGACGGGACCGACCCCGCCCCCGCCATCACGGTGCGCGGGCTTTCCCCCGACGGGAGGATGCAGACCGTGGTGCTCCCCGTCGCCTCCGCGCCGCTCTACAGCGGCTCGACGCTCGTCTCCGGCCAGAAGCCCGAGGACGTGGCGGCAGACCCCACGGTGCTACAGACCCTCTCGAAGGTGACGTTGAGCGACTCCGCGTCCGAGTACGTCACCCTCTACGCGGAGGACGCCGACTCCTACGACCGCTTCCCGATAGCGGTGTACAACCCGCTCGTCGCCGCCCCCCGCTTCCGCCGCTACTCGCTCGCCGGCATCGCGCCCGGCCAGCCCCTCGACCTCCTCGTGGAGGCGAGGCTCGACCCGCTGCCCCTCGTCCGTCCGGACGACCAGCTCCCGTTCGACGGCATCGACCCTATCGAGTGGATCATCCGCGCCGACTGGTGCATGAAGTCCAGCGAGGTCGACGCCGCGAAGAAGTACACCGAGCAGGCCGTCCAGTGGATGAAGGCCAAGGAGGTGGCGAACGACACCATACAGACCCCGATAATCGTGAACAGCCTGTTCGACGGCTCGATGGGCGAGATTTCGGGGGACGCCTTCAACGTGTGAGGACCGGAACATGGCAGACAGGAAGGAAGAACACAGCTATGGGCCCCGCCGAACCGTCGGCATGGCCGGCTATGCCGCCGAGCGCGTGACGTCCATTCCGGCGGTCGAGAGCTGGATGAGGGGCCCTGCCGCCGAGCGGTTCGCGCAGATCGCGGAGCAGGCCGGCAAGGCGGGCTACACGGGGGCGGACGACGCCGCCCGCGCGTTCGCCCACCGCATGACCGCCAACAGCAAGCAGGCGCACGAGCTTGCGATAGACATGCGCCGGTTCATCCGCCGCAACCCGGTTCCCGCCGCTCCGGCGGCAGCCCCGGCGGCGACCACCACAGCGGCGACCACCGCGACCCAGGCGGCACGCGGGGTCGGGGAGGGCACGGCGGACTTCGTCGCGCGCAAGATCGCGGACGCGAAGATCGGGCCGCGCACCTGGAAGGGCCTCGTCCAGGCCGCGAAGAGAGGCGCGTCGGGCCTCGGGAACATCCTGCTCGGGCCGAAGGGCGCGCGGCTGGCGACTGCCGGCAAGAGCGGCGCGTGGGCCCTCGCCATCCACGGCACGATCGAGGGCGGCGGGGCGACGATCGACCTCGCGAGGGACCTCATGGACCCCGTGAACCGCCAGCAGATCGGCGGGCGCTCCGCGTGGTACGACTACGTCAACCCGCTTCCCGTGAAGGGCGGCATCAACCCGGACGAGGTCCAGCACAACCTCTCGAACTCGCTGAAGCGCCTCGCCTCCGGCGTGCTCACGTTCGGCATCGCCGACTGGGGGCAGGGGGAGTACGACCCCATGTCCGATCCGGACTCGTGGGCCGCGCAGGCCGAGCGCGCCAGGCGCGCCGCCGACGGCATCCGCGAGCAGTGGTATCGCGACGAGGCCAACGCCGTGAAGAAGTTCTCCACGTTCACCCCCGGTTCCGACGTCGGCGAGTTCCTCCGCACGGCGGTCCAGGCCGCGAAGGAGCGGCGCGAGGGCGCCGACAAGCGCGAGAAGTCGCTGCCCGCCCGCGTCCCGGGCAAGCCCGAGAACTCGACCATAGCGTACGCCCGCGAGCTGGTCGCGGCCAGAAGGAAGAGCGCCTACGACATCGCGACCGGCGCGCTCGCGTCCGTCCGCGACGCGTACAAGGACGACCAGGCCGGGTACAGGAAGATGCTCGAGGAGAAGGTGGACAGGGAGATCCTCCCGTTTGTGTTCAAGGAGGACAACCTCCCGGCGGGCTACCGCGTCGGCATGAAGTTCACCGACGCCGCGTTCGGCGAGCGCGTGCAGAAGTTCCGCGACGAGCTGCTCGCCGACCCGAAGAACGAGCTGGGGATTCTCTCGTTCCAGAAGGAGGTGCCCGATGCCGGACGATGATTTCCAGAAGAAGCTGACCGCGAAGCGGGACGAGGAGGCCAGGGTGTCGGGGGCCGCCCCCGCCGCCCCGGCACAGGCTGCGGCTCCCGCGCCGACGGCGAACCAGACGCAGACGTTCGAGGACGCCGAGGGGGCGCGCGCCAGCGCGGTCGCGACGGAGGCGGCGCAGCCCGCGGCTCCCGCGCAGCCGGCTCCCGCGCAGCCCTCCGACGGGACGAAGGAGGTCGCCCCCGGCGAGACCGCGCCCGTCGAGTCCGACGACGTCAAAAAGCTGCGCCTCCAGCTCGAGAACCAGCTCCGCATCAAGGGCATCGACACGGCGCTCCAGCTCTGGCGCGACGCGCGCTCCCGCGAGCAGGCGCTCCAGGACAAGGAGCTCGACTTCGAGCGGTGGAAGCAGCAGAACGCGATCACCGAGCGCAACAGCATGATCAGGCAGCTGTCCGGCGCGAGGGACATCAAGTGGACGTACCACGGCACGTTCGCGAACGGCGTGCTCACGTCCAACTGGTCGGGCACGGCGACGAACCCCTACAAGGACCTCTTGCAGAAGCTGGAGGGCGAGGCGGCGGGCGACAACCCGTACGCCGCGTTCCGCGAGTCCACGCGCAAGTCCGGGCTCGAGGCCCCCGACTGGCTGAAGGCCCTGCTGCCGGAAGGCGACGGCGGGCGCAAGCCGGCGGGCGAGCTCGACGTCAAGCCCGGCGAACAGCCCGCGCAGCAGAGGCGCGGTACGTCCGTCGTCACGGCGTACCGCGAGCTGTCGCGCCCCGGCGACTACCTCAAGGCGGGCCGCACGTCGCGGATCGGCTTCGGCCCCGAGTCGCTCACGCTCTTCCGCGAGACCCGCGCCCAGAGCGGCAACCGCACGCTCACCGAGCGCAGGGAGCGCACGACCTTCGGCGTACCGATACTGGAGAATCCAAGATGACACCGGCAGACATAGCACTTGACGACCTCGCCGGCGTGCTCTCGTCGGGACGCGACCTCGACTTCGACGCCGCGTTCGGGATGGCGCGCGTGGCGTCGTCCGACCCCGTGTCCGTCTCGAAGCGGACGGGCATGCAGTTTCCCGACAGCGCGTCGGCGGAGACCTTCCTCGTGAAGGAGTTCCTCGACAGGCGCGCGGAGATCGACACGGACTTCGCCGTCCGCGCCGGGCGCGCCGACATGGACGAGTTCGACCGGGAGACGAACGACGCGGCGTTCGCGTACGCCGGGATGACCGCGGACGACGTCCGCAAGATGCAGGCCGACGTCTCCCTCGGCGACCCGTCCGCCGCGGTGCGCGTCGCGCAGAAGTTCTACTTCGGATAGGAGGGCGGGATGGCAGACTTGAGCACTTTCAGCGGGTCCGTGACGGACAGGTACGCGGAGATCAAGACCCCGATCTCCGACGCGATGGGCATGCGCGTGTCGCCCCACCAGGGCGCGCAGGGCTGGCAGGAGCGCGACGCGGCGATCAACCGCGCGATCAAGAAGGGCGACTCGACCCTCGCGGGGTGGATGGCCGGCCTCGAGACGAAGCTCGAGGCGGCGAGGCTCTTCATCGCCAATGGCAACATCCCCGCCGCGATGGCGATCGACGACGAGATTCGCCGGGTCACGAACGCCAACTCCGACTCCATCCTGCGCTACCGCAACCTCCCGGACGTGCAGCCCGGGAGCCTCGCGGAGTCGATGCGCAACGTGGCGACCAATCTGTCCGACCAGGCGTACACCAAGACCAAGGTGACGTACGGCGGGAAGGAGTACACGTACGGCGAGATCCTCCGCTCCGACGCGGGGAAGGCCGCCGTCGAGGAGTCGACGAACGACACCCTCAAGGGGCTCGGCTTCTCCGGCGACGTCGCGAAGTTCCTCGTGCGCGGCACGTCCGACGCGATGGCCGACGAGCTGAAGGCGCGGGGCGATCTCGCGCCGAGCCTGCTCGCAGCCAGCGACGCGACGGCCAAGTCCTGCATGAAGTTCCTCACCGACAACGACCTCAAGACGATGGCCCGCTACGGCGGCGTCATGCCGCCTGACAGGACGACCGACGGCTCCCGCGCCATCCGCACCGGCATGGCGAACGAGCTCGCCTCGGGCTGGCGCGACTACTTCATGACGTTCGGCTCCGCCACGGAGGACTTCGTGTCGCGCGCCTACTCGTCCTTCCGCGACAGCGGCGGGCACAGGATGATGCCCGGCATGAGGGACTACGCCGTGCGCGTCGCGCAGCGGACGGGCCTCACGGGCAAGGCGCTCGTCGAGGAGACGTTCCGCCAGTACGACGACTGGCGCGCCGCCGTCACGAAGACGCAGCGCAGGCAGGCCCCCGGCCAGCAGCCCGACCCGGACGACGTCGGCCTCAACGAGCAGAACGCGGCGCTCGCCGGCGCGATCTCCGCGCTCGCTCGCTCCGACGCCGACTTCGACCTCCGCAGTCCCGAGGCCCGCGCCAACGCGTCGGAGCTCGGCGACATCGTGGCGAAGATGAAGGCGTCCGGCGTGAACCTCGTCGCGCTCTCGCGCAAGAACGGCATCGACGTCAACCGCGACATGGCGGAGCAGCTCCTCGGCAACAGGAACCCCGGCAGCTCCATCGCCAGCGTGAAGGCCCTGTTCGAGGACATGAAGCGGTACACGGGCGGCGAGGACTTCGCCACCGCCGTGTACGGGACGACGCACAGCGCCGCCGACTACTGGGGCAGCATCTCCCGCCAGATCGGCGGGCAGTCCTCGTGCCCCGGCGCCGACGCGATCCTGCTCGGCCTGAACCGCGCCCGCATGAAGTCGCTCATCCCCGTGATGTTCGAGCGCGGGCTCTCGCACCGGGACGCCATGACGGCGGTGCGCATGGACCAGAGCCTCATATCCGGCTACGCCTCCCGTGTCGCCCAGGCTTTCGCCGACGCCCTTCCGGGCGTGGGCGCGAAGGAGGCGGCGTCCGCGCTCACGCGCTACATGTTCGACCACGAGGCCGACGCGCAGGGCGGGGGCGTGAACGTCCAGCGCCTCATCACCGCCGCGTCGGAGGGCAAGATAAAGGGCATGAAGCTCTCGACCGACGCCGTCGCCTCGCTCCGCGGCTGGGTCTCCGCCAACGTGACCGACGCCGCGCTCTTCGGCGACCTCGCCGCCCAGATGCAGCAGAAGCTGGCAGGCTTCGGCGTCGACCCGTACCGCGCCGCGATGCTCGCGTCGCAGGCGAGCGCCGCCGCGTCGAGGCTCAAGGCCGAGCAGAAGGACTGGACGCTCCCGTTCCGGTCGTTCCTCGGCGACTTCACCCGCGTGCCGGAGCAGGAGTTCGACGGACGGAGGCTGTCCGCCACGCACATGGTCTTCGGGCACGCCAACAAGCTCGACAAGACCGTCAACCTCCGCGGGCAGAACATCAAGGTCTCCCCCGGGGACTACAACTCGAACCCGGCGCTCTACGAGGCGCTGTTCCACGACATCGAGGCAGAGGGCAAGGAGCTCGACCGCAACAAGCTAATCGCGCTGCGGCAGCTCATCAAGGAGGACCCGGAAGCCTATGCGGGCCAGCAGCCGTAGCCCTGGCCGACGCGGCGAAAAGAAGGCGTCCGTCGTTGACCGGCGGACGCCTTTCATGGTATAATATGCGGCACTTCAAGGAGAACACAGCAGATGGCAGCAGACACGCCCCGCGACCCGTTCGACAACGCCACGTTCGACCCGAGCACCGTGGCGTCTCCGTTTGACGACAGGGACCCGAACGCGGCCCCCGACTCCCTCTACAACGCCTACGTCTCGACGAAGGGGCCCGAGGAGCCCCAGGTCGCCCAGCCGACTCGCCTCGACGTGCGGTTCGCGGACGCGCACCAGCGCCCCGTGGCCTCCGCCGCGAGGACCTCCGACCCGTGGACGCTCGACGCGGACCCCTTCGGCACGAAGACGCTCGAGTACGGGCGGCGCGTGGGCGCGCCGTACACCACGACCGACGTCCTGTCGCTCAACGTGTTCGGGCGCGAGATGGGCGCGGAGCAGCTGAACCAGACCGCCGCCGGGCGCAGGCTCCTCGAGATCGCGACGAACAACCGCAAGGGGCACAAGCGCGGGTTCCTCGAGGCTTTGACTGACTTCTCCTGGTCCGACCTTCCCTTCGTCTCCCTGTTCGCCACGGTCGGCGGCTCCATCCGCGACGCCGTCACCGTCTCCGACACTTTCCGCAAGCTCCAGAACGGCGAGGAGGTCTCGGACGACGAGCTCATCAAGACGCGCCTCTACATGGCCGAGAACGAGTACCGGTCGAAGGGCTCCTGGGGAGCCACGGTCGGCGACATCATCCGCGCCGCCCCGGGCTTCATGGCGGAGTTCTTCGTCTCCGGCGGAATCCTCTCCGCCGCCCGGACGGGTGTCTCGAAGGCGGCGGGCGCGGGCATCCACCTCGGCATGACACGGGCCTCGAAGGTCCTCGCGCGCGAGGCGACGCAGCACCTCGCCGAGACGACCGCCGCGAAGGGCGGCGCCGAGGCGTTCGCCAAGCTCGCGACGAACGGCGCGAAGGAGCAGATCGTCGGCAAGGTCTCGACGCAGCTCTTCGGCTTCATGAAGCGCGAGGCCGCGAACGGCATGTACAGGGGCCTCGCGGACGACGCGCTCAAGGAGATCGCGGAGAACCGCGCCAAGTACGAGTTCGCCGAGATGATGGCCCGGAACGCCGGCGGCAGGCTCGCCAACGGCTTCGCCAGCTTCGGCCAGTGGATGAAGCGCAGCGTCTCCCGCGGCGTCATGGACTTCGGCGCGTGGGGCACCGAGGAGTCCACCGTCCTCTTCACCCGGCACACGACGGCGGGCCGCGCTCTCTCCGACGCGGTCGGGACGTTCCTCGTCGAGGCGCCGGTCAAGGGCGCCGTGATGATGGCCCCGAACCAGTTCGTCGCACGCCCCGTGCTCGGCGAGCTCTTCGGCCAGGACGGGCGCACCGTGAGCGACGCGCAGCTCTCGCTCCAGCAGTCCGCGCTGATGACCGGCAACAAGTCCCTCATGGACAACGCCGAGTCGATCGCGTTCGGCATCAACCTCCTCGAATATGTCTCCGAGAACACGGGCCGGGGCCTCGGCTCCCTGCTGTCCGCGGCCGGCATCGGCCTCGAGAAGGCGGGCGTGAAGGGGCTTGTCCGCCCCGCGTCCAAGGCCGTCACCTCGACGGGCGGGCTCGTCGCCGAGTCCGGCGAGGAGGCCGTCGCCGTCGGCGGGCGCATCCGCAAGTGGATCACCAGCGTGTTCGGCTCCCGCGAGGAGTACGCCGCGAAGATGTCGAAGGACAGGCTCAACGTCGTCGCCCGCAAGCTCGGCGTCGGCGAGGGCTCCGACCGTGCCGCGCTCGAGGCCGCGCTCCTCTCCGGCACGACGGACAACCTCCGCCCCGAGCTCCGGCAGGCGATCGGCGGGAACATCGCGAAGTTCGCCGAGACGGCGATGGACGAGGCGTACCGCGCCGGGCGCAGGGACCTCGAGTACAAGTCCTACGCGAGGTTCGCCGTCGCCAAGTGGATGAACAAGCACCAGGTCGGCCCCGAGACGGTGATGAACCTCTACAACCAGATGGGGTACGACGGGATCCTCGGCGAGATGTTCGAGGAGCGCTACTCCGACGTGGTGAAGGGCATGCTCGGCCTCGACGACCGGGCGGAGCACGACTTCTGGTCGAACCTCAAGGAGGCCGTGAAGGGCCTGTACCCCGGCTGGGACCAGCTCACCGCCGAGGCCGTCGGCTTCGCCATGCCGATGGTGACGCGCATGGGCGTCCTCCGCCTCCAGTCCGCCGTCGGCGGCGGGGGCAAGATACGCCAGATACGCGAAGCGCTCTCCGCGATCGACGACGCCATGCGCCACGACACGGCGGTGCAGATGACCTACGGCCAATACCTCGCGACGCACCGTCTCCTCTCGCGTAGGGACGCGAGGGAGGCTGCCGCCCTCGAGGGCAGGCTCAAGGAGGCGCGCGCCACGCACGACGAGGAGACGGCGACGCAGATCGAGGACGAGCTCAAGACGCTCACCACCGTGACGCAGAGACGCGAGGAGCGGCACCAGAAGTTCGTGGGCTCGCTTTCCGAGCAGGCCGTGTCGAACGTGGATGCGATCATCACCGTGCCGCTCCTCTCGAACGAGACGCTCGCCGACGACGAGAAGTACGCCCGCGCCCCGCTCATCAACTCCGACCAGGCGGCGGAGGGGCTCGCCGGCCAGATCGCCATCGTCGACTTCGCGCCGGAGCTCGCCCGCCGCATGTACGAGGCCGAGGCCCCGCTCGAGGGCGAGACCGACTCCTGGTTCCGCAAGGCCGCGCACAAGGTGGTCGGCCTCGCGGGCGCGCTCGTGACCGGCGACTTCTCGCTCGCCGCCACGAACCCGATGCACTGGACGGCGCGCGACATGGGGCTCTCCGACAACGTCCTGACCGCGCTCAAGTCCGGCTTCCGCGCGACCTACGAGCAGGCCCGCGAGGACGCCGTCCACGGCAGGATCGCGGAGCTCGTCGCGGACAGGGGCTCGGCGGGCGGCAGCGCCTACGAGGTCCCGGTCGAGAAGGTCATGGAGATCGCGCAGCGCCGCTTCGCCGAGAGGGCGAAGCAGATCATGGCCGCGAACCTCGCGGCGCACCAGCTCCGCTCGTTCTCCGACGGGCGGATGCGCGACCAGGCGCTCATGCACGTCGCCTCCACGTACAAGGACGAGGGCGACGACCGCGAGTACAACTACGCCGTCGACAAGGACGGCAACGTCAGCTTCTACAAGCTCTCGCAGGACGGCGGGTCCGTCGACGAGTCCACGGTCGTCACGGCGGACGAGTTCGCGAGGAAGCACGAGCACGAGGTCAAGCGCGCGCACGACCGCATCGTCGCCGCCACCGTCTCGCTCCTCACGAGGGGCCTCACGAAGTCCGACGACGCGAGGCGCAGGCTCATGGCGTCCGTGCGCATGAAGGCGGACTCCGAGCTCCTCGACGCGTCCATCTACTCCGCCGCGATGCACATGATCGGGCAGGAGAGCCTCGTCCACCGCGTGCAGCTCGACGGCGTCACCCCGCTCGCCGAGGTGATGCGCGGACGCTCGATCGGACGCACGAACATGAAGGTCGTCGACTACATCGCGTCCAAGGCTTCCGCGGACGAGGTGGACGCCAGGGCGTTCGAGTCGGTCGCGCAGTCGGTCGGCTTCAAGTTCGACGGCACGGAGAAGGGCTACGCCGAGCGCAACGCGAAGATATTCCGCCTCGCCAAGCTCGCGACCACGCTCCGGCGCGAGGGCGTCGAGCACTTCTCGAAGCCCGTCTTCAACGACCCGGAGGCGGAGCGCCTCTCGTCGAACGGCGTCGAGACCCTCGTCGCGAAGCGGCTCGACGGCGGCGCGTACTCCGTGGACCTCGGGCTCAAGGACGACGGCTCGCGGAACGAGAAGACGTTCGCCACCCGCGACGAGATGGTCGCGTGGATGGACTCGAACGGCTACCGCTCCGACACCGCCCGCATCGTCTTCACGCAGGCCAAGGTCGTCGAGTCCGCCGACATGTTCCGCATGATCCGCGAGCTCGGGCTCGGCCGCCAGTACGCCGAGGCGCTCGCCGGCGCGCGGGAGAAGGAGATGCACCCGATGCTCCGCAAGGGGCAGGACGGGAAGTACCTCTCGCCGAAGGTCGCCGCCGCGAGGCTCGCGGAGGAGCTCGCCGAGGCCTCCCGCGGCGCCCACGCGGAGAAGGGCTCGAAGGAGCGCACGACGTGGGAGCGGCTCTGGGGCGAGAACGGCTACATGCGCGTCGGCGAGGAGCTCCTCGCCCGCAACGGCGTGAAGAAGAACACCGTCTCCAAGTACGCCGGCGAGTTCTCCGAGTGGACGCCGACCCTCTACACGCTCTCGCTCAACTCCGGGCAGCTCTCGCCGCGCTCCGCCGACGTGTACGTGGCGATCGACCCCGCGATCGACGCGGACGTGACGAGCGGCGTGGTGAACGCGCTCCTCATGAACGGCTTCCGCTTCAACGCGAGGCTCCTCAAGAACGAGCTGCGCGGCGGGGTCTCCGATTTCCTGCACCAGGTGGACGCCGTCATCGAGGCGCACATCGACCGCGCCGCGAAGGCCAAGGACGCGGAGCTCGTCGAGAGCCTCCGCTCCCTCCGCCGCCTCTGCACGGAGGAGGTGGACCGGTGCGTGCGCGGCGAGGACGGGAAGCTCCGCGTGCACAGGGGCTACGGAATGACGGCGCAGGGCTTCACGCTCATGGCGTCCGCCTTCTGCCTCTACCGCGACCGCGAGTTCGCCGACAGCCCGGTGCTCCGCGCCGTCGCGGACGTCGCCGACGACGTGCGCCGCTGCCCCGCGTTCTTCGAGTTCCTCAACCTCACCGACCTCGTGCTGGGCGGGAACGGCTTCCTCTCCGAGGCCGTGCGCAACGCGCAGCGCGCGGGCGACGACCCCGGCGCGCAGGCCGGCGTCCGCCGCCTGATGACCTACGCCTCCGGAGACCCCGCCGCCTTCAGGAAGGCAGTGCGCGCCTCGCTCCCCGGCGGCATGAGCTACACGAAGTTCCTCGACGTGTGCGTCCGCAGGCTCACGGCCATGTCGAAGTCCGGCGCGCCGCTCATCTCCGAGGAGGAGAAGGCCGCGCTCCGGACGGAGGCCGAGGCCGCGTCGCTCGACCGCGAGGAGGCCGTCCGCAGCCACTTCACGTTCCTCGGGAACCTTATCGGCACGGTGAAGGGGCTGGTCGACTCCGGCAAGGTCCCGCAGAGGTCCTTCGTGGAGTTCCTGCGCGACGTGGCGAACGACGCCAAGGCCGGCCCCGACAACACCGACGAGCAGCGCTCGGCGATCGACGCGCTCCTCGGGATGCTCACGCGCACCGCGACGGCAGACGTGCAGACCCGGGAGTACGACGAGGCCATCGCCAAGGTGCAGACGCTCGAGGAGAAGCTCGCGTCCGCGCAGGAGAAGCTCGCCGAGGTGAACGTGCGGCTCGCGCAGTACGAGGCGAAGCGCCAGGAGCGCAATCGCAAGGCGCGCGAGCGCTACGCGAAGAAGCACGGCATCGCCGTCGAGGACGTCCCGGCGGACGCCGTGAAGACGCAGCCCGCCGACGCGAAGACGCAGGCCGAGCTCGCCGATGCCCGCGCCGCCGTCGCGGAGCTCGAGGCGGAGCGCCGCGAGGCCGCGGAGACGGTGCTGAACGCGAAGACCCCCGCGACGCTCGCGAGGGCCGACGCCAAGGGCGGCAGGACGGGAGTGACGCTCGAGGGCTACTCCGAGTCGGAGGCCGACGAGGACGTGGACGAGGACGCGCCCGCGGAGACCGAGGACATCGACACGACGATCGGCGTGGACGCCGGGCAGCTCGACCTCCCCGACGTGTTCGCGAAGGCCGTGTTCGGCGCGGAGGCGGGTCCGTTCACGATGAGGAAGGGCCACATCCTCGCCGCCGACGAGGACCACCTCCTCACGCGGAGCCAGGCCAGGCTCGCCGTGAACGTCTGCGTCCGCTCGCTCGTCGCGACGGGCGACGGCGTCTCCGAGTCCGCGCTCGTCCGCAGGGCGAAGGAGCTCTTCCCCGCGCTCGCCGGGTCGGAGCTCGAGGACGTCGTGACGGCGTTCCGCACGGCGGACGACCTGCGCATGCGGCGCAACCTCCAGTGGGACCGGTTCGCCGAGGCGGGCCGCCGCTGGAACTTCGGCGACGACACCAAGTCCGACGAGGACGTGTCGTCCGACGACTTCAACGACAAGGCACTCGGCGAGTACAACTCCGCCGAGGTCGCCGACTTCCTCGCGCTCGCCCAGCGCTCCACGCCGGAGACGGGCCGGAACCTCCAGGGCTTCCTCCGCCTCGCGAAGGAGACGGCGAGGGCGCACGCCGACGACCCGCACGCGAAGTTCCTCCGCGACGTCCTGAACCCGAAGCTCGACAAGAGGGCGACGACGCAGGCGCTCGCGTCCGCGTACCTCCTCCAGACGCTCGACAGGTTCGACACGGCAGAGGCGGGCGAGCACATCAAGGGCCTGCTCGCGAAGACGGACGGCCAGCCGCTCTCGCGGCGCGGCGCGTTCCTCCTCTCGTACCTCTCGTCGCTCCCGTCGAACGTGCGCACCAAGTTCGGGCTCCTCTGCGCGAACTCCGTCGCCGCCACCCCCGTCCACGTCGACAGGGCGTCCGGCATCCTCGGCGGGGCGCACCGCCGCTCCGGCGGCAAGGTCGCGGAGTCGCTCGTCGTGGACAGCTTCCACCGGCTCGTCGGGGCGACCGCCGCCGACGCGTCCAGGCTCGCCGACGAGATCGACGCCGCGCAGGAGCGGCTGATAGCCTCCGGGCTCAAGGGCGGCCTCGAGAGGAACGCCGCGGCCGTGGCGGAGGAGATCGCCAGGGCGTTCGGGCGGGAGTCCCCGCTCTACAGCGCCCTCTGCTCCGAGATGGCCCGCCGCCAGTGGGACTCGCTCCCGGAGTCCGCGCTCAACGCATTGAAGGACTCCGTGTCCGCCGTGGCGTACCGCAAGGGCGAGGCCCCGAAGGTGCGCGTCCTCTCGACCATATCCGCCGCGCTCCGCGTCCTCGCGTCGTACGACGGGAAGCTCACGCGCTCCGACGTGGCGGGCGTGTTCACGGCGGCGTTCGCCGTGGGCGATCCGGCCGCCGCGGGCCTGCGCGAGGCGCCGCGCACGGCGAGGATAACCGACCCGCTGATGACGTTCCTCTCGTCGTTCCAGGACGCGCTCCCGGAGACGATCATGACCGCCGAGATCGACCAGCGCCGCGAGACGAAGGGCTCCTCCGTCGCCGTCGCGCCGCGCGACCTCGTGCCGATGCTCTCGCGCTGGCTGTACGCCGACGACAAGACGACGATGACTGTCAAGGTGGACGGCAAGGACGTGAGGCTCATGTCGTTCGCGGAGGCGTGCCGGAAGTTCTACCCGAACGTCACGGACGAGGTCCTGCGCGAGTGCCGCCAGGACGGCACGTGGCCGGACGCGAAGCGCACCCCCATCTGCGCCAAGTGCATCTCGACGAGCTACAACACGAACGAGATATACGCGGCGTGCCGCGCCGCCTACGCCGACGAGTCCGCGCCGTGCTACTGGATCCCGCTCTACGCGGGCGACCACGCGTCGTCCACGCTCCTCCAGATACCGAGGGAGATGGACTTCGCGCAGGTCGTCGAGGAGGCCCCCGCGCCGCAGGCGAAGCCGGCCCCGGCCAAGACGCCCGAGTCGACGCGCGTGAAGGACCACGGCGACGGCCACGGAGCGCACCTCACGAACATCTACTCCGCGTGGCTGGACGGCAGGTGGAAGACCGAGAAGGACATCCGCATGGCCCCGTTGACCATGCCGGTGCCGGCGTCCGTGCCGGACCGCGTCATCCGCAAGGACCTCGCGAAGGCGGAGCTCGCCAACGCCTTCATCGGCTTCGGCGAGCGCGGCAGCTCCACCTGGGCGTACCAGCAGGAGTTCGAGAGACTCGGCTACGCCAACTCCGGCCTGTACGACGAGGGCACGGTGGCGTTCGTCTCCGTGAACGGGGCGAGGGGCGAGGGCAAGAACGGCGAGTCCCCGCTCCAGCAGAGGACGTACGCGGAGGCGGTGTTCGCCATCGCGCACGGCGCGACGCTGATCGCGGACGGCTTCGACTACTCGTCCGCCTCCGCGTACAACGTCGGCGAGCGCAGGCTCCGCGAGATACTGACGCTCCTCGGCGCGAAGTCCGAGCAGGTCAAGACCGACTTCGGCTCCGCTACCCGCTGGACGATGGACGAGGCGGCGCGGAAGCGCATCCTCGAGAACCCCGCGAAGGCGCTCGCCGACGCGGCGTACCCGCAGTTCAGGGCGGGCGCGAAGGAGTTCGCCGGGCACGAGGTGCAGTGGCACTCCGAGGAGGAGATGAAGGCGCTCGGCTTCAAGTCCGGCGCGGGGCTCAAGTCGGGAGTGCTGCACATGTGCCTCGACGCCCTGAAGGCCAAGTTCGACGCGAAGGCGTGGGAGAGCCCGGAGCGGTCGCAGAGGATCGAGGGCTTCGGCGAGCGCGTCCGCACGTTCGAGGACTTCCTCCAGTTCGCCGCGCTCCACGAGGTCGCCCACACCTACGGGCGCTGGCACAAGGGCGAGGCGGGCACGGCGCACGAGGACTGGGCTAACCGGTGGGCGGTCCGCCGCATGGCCCGGTACGTCGACGTGAAGCAGTCCTCCGAGGACGGGAAGCCCCGCCGCGAGGACTACTCCGAGATCGCCGACTACGCGCAGGCTCTCCACGAGTGGAAGATGCAGCCGCACGGCGAGTCCGTCGTCCGCACCGAGACCGTCCCCGCGCCGGGCGTCGTTCCGGCGGAGGTGGCCGGCTACGTCGCGGCTCCGCGCGACGTGCAGCCCGCGAAGCCGGCGCAGCAGAAGAAGGCGAAGCCGAAGCGTCCGTCCTACGAGGCGAACGCCCGCGCGGCCTGCCAGGCCGTCGGCCTCTCGCTCATGTTCACCGACACGAAGCGCTCCGCCGTCTCGTCGCTCGAGGCGCAGGGCGTCGGCATGATCGGCGTCGAGGACTCCGTGGACGCCGAGGGCAAGCCGGTCCACAGGCAGGGCGAGAACCGCATCCACATCGTCCGCAACTGGCGGGACGCCTCCGGCAAGAACGAGGCGTTCCTCGGCTCCACGTTCCTCCGCGGCTACGGGGCCCGCGCGCTGAAGCGCATGGCCCAGGACCCACGCAGCTCGACGCTCAAGGCGCACATCATCTCGACGTACGGCTCCGACCTCTTCTTCGCGAAGTCGCTCTGCGTCGCCACCGGCGAGCGGGACGGCGAGTTCCTCGAGGGCTCCTCGGGGCGCGTGATGATGGACCACCTCGCGAAGTTCCGCGGGCCGGACGAGCTCTCGTCCGACCTGCTCACCGACTTCGACTCCTACAAGATCGGCCCGGCGGCGTCGAAGGCGCTGAAGGTCCGCTACGGCGGGGGCGAGGCGAAGATCATGGAGGCGGTGTTCGACCGCCTGTTCGAGTCGCTCGCGGAGAACGGCGCGGTCCCGAAGGAGACGGCGAAGGCCGTCCGCGAGGGCGTCGCCACGGACGCGCAGTACGACGAGCTCGCCAAGGCGTTCCAGTCCGCGTACGGGAACAGGCTCGAGGGCGACGCCCTCGACGCGCTCATGGGCGACCTCGCGGTCGTCGACCGCGTGCGCGGCAATCGCAAGGCGAAGCTCTCCGAGCTCCTCGAGGGCGCGTGCGTCGCGTTCGTCGAGGGCACGAACGGCCCGACGCTCGACCTCTCCTACCGCGAGGACGGCGCGATGGCGTACACCGTCGCGAACGTCTCGCACCAGTCGGGCATCCCGCAGGAGCCCGGCGCGTCGCCGCGCAACTACGAGGTGGACGCGCTCACGATGGCCGCCGTGCTCGAGCGCGGCGGGTGGGCCGGGGCGAACTCCCGCCTCATGCGCACGGTGTACGAACTCGTCGCGAACTGGGGCCTCGTCGCCAACACGGTGTACTCCGACCCGGCGTTCGTGAAGTCGGTCGTGCGGACGAACGAGACGATCCAGGAGCTCCTCCGCAACGGCGAGGACCCGAACGGCCAGAACGTCCGCCAGGAGCTCGCCCGCCAGCTGTGGTCGGCGATCCGCGAGGCGTCGAACCTCCCGCTCGCCGGCATCGACATGCCGCTCGTCTCGTGCGGCGCGTCGGCGCAGGGCAAGGGCGTCTTCACGCACGCCCCGAGCCGCATGCAGCAGGCGATGATGAAGGGCTCCGAGCTCTTCTCCGAGGACGAGGCGAGGTTCTACGGGTGCGACCGCCGCATGGCGCTCTGCAACGTGAACGTCAACTCCAAGGGCTTCCGCTACGGCTGGTTCCTCGACTCCGCCGCGTTCGCGTCGTCCAAGTGGTTCGCCGAGAACTGCGGCGTCACCTCCGCGACGACGGGCCGCGACGTGGCGACCGCGCTCGCCCGCGCCTTCACGCTCCTCCGCGACGCGTCCGACAGGGCCCGCGGCAAGAGGGCGAGCGCGCCCGAGGCGAAGGCCGTGCAGGACATCCGCACGGCGATATGCTCCGTGTTCGTGGACCATCACGGCCAGAAGATCACCGCCGACCCGAAGAACGTCGCGCAGTTCGGCTTCGAGGACCTGTTCGTCAACGCGTCCGACGGCTCCGCGCAGGACGTCTTCGACCTCTCCGCCGTGCAGTGCGAGGGCGTTGACCTCGTCCACAACGACGCGACCGGCCAGGAGCACGTCTTCCTCGGCGGCACGATGTTCGGCCTTCCGCGCACCCCGTCGTACAACGGCTCGATGTGGCTCCAGACGGTCCGCGCCGGCCTCCCCGTCACCGAGCGCAAGGTGAAGGTCCGCGCCGAGGACGGCACGGAGTCCGAGGTCTTCCGCCCCGGCAGGGACGCGATGGTCTCCCCGGACCCCTTCACGAACAAGATACTCGGCTGCGACCACGACGGCGACAAGACGAAGGTGTACATGCTCGCCGTGAACCGCTTCGGCCGCAGCGAGTTCTCCATGCCGCCCTCGCCCTCCACGGGCACCGACGCCGCGACGGGCGAGACCCTGTTCGACGTCGAGGCGTTCTGCTCGAACGCGCAGTCGCCCAACCCCTACGCGTCCGACGGCGGCACCATCGGCGCCCGCGACCTCTACCTCAACCGCATCCTCCGGCAGAGCTCCGGCAGGGACGGGCAGAAGGGCTTCCTCCAGAACTGCTGGATCAACGACGAGACGGGCGAGGAAGAGGAGCTCCGCTACGACGACACGAGGGCGGGGCACTACTTCCGCATCACGGACGCCGCGCGCCAGCGCGTCTCCAACTCGTTCGTTCGCGCCCTCTTCAACATGGCCCGCCGCCTCCCGGTCGGCGAGGCCGTGGAGCGCGGCAACGACTTCGACGTCCGCCCGCGCCGCAGCGAGGGCGCCATGTCTCCCCGCGAGAAGTTCCTCGGCGGCATCGCGTCGTCCGAGACGAAGGCGTTCCCCGTCGCCGACCGCAACGCGCTCACCGGCGAGAAGGGCCCGAAGCACGTCTACAGCGAGGACGGCAACATCGGTCCGGAGGTGCTGAAGGACGACGGGTCGCTCGGCGACCTCGGCATGCCGAGGGTCGGCTCCCGCGTCTCCGCGTCCGCGGCGGACGCCGCCGACGCCCGCGCCATCGCCGTCTCGATGGCCCGCACCCTCCACCTCGCGTGGGCGTGCGGCTACTTCCACGGCGGCGACCGCGACATGTTCGGCGCGACGATGCGCGGGCAGAAGGCCGCCGCGTCCTGGCTCCGCTTCATGTACCACGTCGACGGCCTCTCCAACGCCACGTTCGACGACATCAAGGAGCAGCTCTGCGGCCGCCTCGGATGGACGAAGGACATGATGGACACCGTGGTGACGGAGCTGCTCGTGAACGCCCAGGCGGGCGGCAAGCTCCCGACGACGGACGCCGAGTTCGCCAAGGTGCTCGGCGACTACTCGCGCAGCATCAAGAACCGCAAGGAGTTCTACTGGATGCTCAAGGCGTGCGACGTCACCGAGGCCGCCGACGGCGGCGAGGCCGTCCCGCAGATGGTGCGCAACATGTTCTGCGCCGGGTCGAAGCGCCCCCTCGGGAAGCAGAAGCTCCTGACGGCGTTCGGGCTCGGGGCGGAGGAGACGGAGCACGGGACGCTCTACACCACGAAGGCCCCGGCGGACGGCGTCACCGCGATGCAGATGCTGCTGCGCGGGATCGCCGAGAGCGGCCTCCCGCAGGGCGTGGACGCGAACCGCGTCCTCGGCCTCGTCCACAACGAGGTCGCGAACGGGCAGATGCACAACCCGATGATCGGCCGCCTCTACTGGATCGCGACGCAGGCCGGGATCCGCGACGGGCAGGCGAAGCTCACCGAGGCGCAGGCGAAGGAGCTCGTCGACCGCGTGAAGAAGACCGGCGAGGCGTACCGCCTCGCGACATGGGCGGCGAAGCGCGCGACGCTCCTCGGGGCGAGGGCGTTCGGCCAGTCCGTCAACTACATGACCGCCGACCCCGGCGACCCGTCCGCGGCCGCGAAGGCCGGGCGCGTCTCCGAGGACTGGCAGTCGATGCAGGAGCTCCTCTCCCGCAGGACGGGGCGCCCGACCGGCGCGGACGACGCGCAGATGGCGTCGTGGCTCTCGAGGATGCACGCGGCGACGCGCCTCGCCTACGACATCGGCGACGGCCTCCAGACGATCGCCGCGAGGGCGGTCGGCGCGGCGATCAACCGCAGGGACGTCCTCTTCCCGAAGGCTTGCGCGGACGGGCTCAAGAACCCCGCCGTGCAGCGCATCGTCGCGAAGGCGCTCCTCCGCGACTCCGTCCCGCAGTACGACCGCCTCCAGCTCGAGGGCAACGCGCAGCAGATTCCGTACATCGCGGGCTACCTCGGCGCGTTCGGCTCGCTCGCCGCGGACGTCAAGGACGCCGCGTTCGGCTCCGCGAAGGACTTCGTGAAGGGCCTGGACGCGATCGCCGCCGGACTCCGCGCCGAGCTCGGCACGGACGGCTCCGCGCTCGAGATGCGCCACGGGATCGAGTCGATGTTCTCCGTCATGTACGAGCTGATGGTGACGTCCTCCGAGTTCAACGCGAGGGCGGGCAACAAGGCCCCCGCGTACCTCCGCGCCGCGCCGGACACGGCGTACGGCCCGAGGAAGCGCGTGTACGACGACCCGCGCACCGGCCTCCCGCGCATCGCCGAGGAGGACGTGTACGGCGCCGCCGGCAAGGGGCTCGTCCGCATCATGCCGCTCTTCCGCGCCAACGACGCGGAGTCCGTCGAGCGCATCCGCGAGACCTTCCGCAAGGTCGTCGCGGGCGAGTCCTACACGGCGGGGCGCAAGGTGCAGGGAGCGGAGGGCGCGACCGTGTGCCGCGACTTCTCGTTCTCGAGGAACACGGTGTTCCGCTACGCGATGGAGCTCGCCGGCGTGCGCGGCAAGGACATCAAGGCCGCGAACCGCGCCAACCTCGTCGCCGCGCTCGACGCCTACTTCGGCGTGAAGGAGAAGACGGACGAGGCGGAGAAGAAGGCTTCGCAGAAGGGCGGCTGGGGCAAGTCGGCCGTCGCGCAGGAGAAGTCGTTCGACCGCGAGGCGTACGCCGCGTCGCTCCGGCGCTCCACCGAGCGCTACGCCGTCGTCCTCGACGCGTGGGCCGCGGCGGAGGCGCTCGAGGGCGCGTTCGGCAAGGACTTCGCCGTGAACCCGGCGACGATGTTCGGGCAGATCCTCCCGATGTACTCGCTCCTCACGAGCCGCACGCTCGGCGCGCCGACGCCCACGAGCCCGTCGCTCCTGAACCTCCTCCCGAAGTCCTTCTACGCGGAGATTTCCGCGAAGGCGACGGCGATCGACAGGCTGAACCCGGAGGTTGTCTCGCTCCTTGTCGGCACGTCGCTCGCGCCGGTGAGCCAGAAGAACAGGCGTAAGCTCGAGTCCGACAAGACGCTCGCGAAGCGCCCGGCGGAGATCGAGCCTCTCGTGAAGGGCCTCGACGAGGCCGCGGCCGCGCAGTCCGGCGACGCCATCGCCGCCCTCCGCGCCGACGCGCGCGGCGGGGACACCGAGGTCTCCGAGGGGCGCGAGAACCCCGACTATCGCAACACGGCGGACCTCCTCTCCGACGGGCTCCTCGACGACATCGCCGACTGGACGGGCTCCCTCGGCCTCGAGGCCGTCGAGCCCGCCCCGGAATCCAAGGTCTCCGTGGACTCTCCGGAGTGGGACCCCCGCGTCGCGAAGGTCGCGCTCGCGATGGGGTCGCTCCTCGGCAGCTGGGCGCAGGTCGAGTACGAGGGCGGGCAGGTCTTCACGATCCGCGGGAAGCTGCGCGGCGACGCGGGCGTCGGCAAGGAGTGCGTCATCGTCGTGGACGCCACGGCGAAGGCCGGCGGGCTCATCGACGACCCGAAGCAGGTGACGGCGCTCGCCAAGTCCTACGGCTACGCGCAGGCGCTCTGCGCGGCCAAGGACTTCGGCTCCGTGGACGGCAGGCCGTTCGGCGCGGCCGACTTCATGCGCCTCCCGCTGTCGGTGCGCGAAGGGCTCGTCCGCAAGTACGGCGTCGGCGGCGCGACCCTCAACAAGGTCGCGTGGTCGTCCGACGGCAAGGGCCTCGCCACGCTCGTCGGCGCGATCCGCATCCCGGCGGAGCAGGGCACCCGCGTGTACCACGAGTACTTCCACTCGATGATGCGCATGTTCGAGCAGATCGGGCTCTTCGCCGAGGCGGACTACGCCGCGCTCGCGAAGCAGTTCGGCACGGGCCGCGACGGCAAGCGGTTCGACGAGGAGAAGGCGGCGGAGGCGTTCCGCAAGTGGGTGGAAGGAAACACCGACGCCGCCGCGGAGGACACCCGCAGCGTGTTCCGCAAGATATTCGACTTCCTCAAGGGCTTCCTCGAGGCGCTGTGCAGTGGCTTCAGCTACACGGGCGAGGTCTCCGACGACACCATCTTCAAGATGGTCGTCCACGGTATTGCGCAGCCCTCCACGGAGAAGGTCGCCGAGTTCAAGGCGCACCTCAAGACCGTCGGCGCCTCGATGACGCTGTCCGCGCTCGAGTCCGCCGACGCCGCGAAGGTGCACCAGGCCGTCCGCAAGATGTTCACGCTCGGCGTCAACGACGCGACGGCCACGGAGGAGCACCTCGAGAAGATGGCGACCGACCAGCTGAACGCCGCGCTCGGCAACCTCCACGGCAACGCGCAGGAGATCGAGTCCGTCCCGGGCTTCGAGGCTTCCACGGACGCCAAGGACCGCAAGCGCAGCGACTCGCTCCGCAAGCAGCTCGAGCGCGCGCTCGACGCCGACGGGCACGCGTCCGACGCGGAGCTCTCGAAGCTCCTCTGCGACCTCGCGGAGATCCGCCTGCGCATGGCGCAGGACGTCGCGGTCGCCGACCCCGGCGCGGCCGAGGACGCGCCGTGGTTCACCGTCGCGGAGATGGACCCCGAGGAGGCGTCGCGCCGCGCGCAGGAGAGGGCGGTCGAGGGCTTCGAGGTCCCGCCGCCCGCGCCGGGAACCCCGGAGGCCGTGGAGGCCGAGATCAGGGACACGGTGCGCAAGACCGTGTACCCGCAGGTCGAGACCAACGACTTCTACCGCACGGCGGACTTCATCGCGACGGCGCTCGAGGAGGGCCTCCGCGAGAAGGGCAGCTGGCGCCTCCCGCTCCAGTCCGTGATCGCCCGCTACTCCGCCCCGACGTGGGCGACGGCGGAAGAGGAGGCGAGGGACAAGCAGGTCGTGCTGAACGGCCTCCGCCGCGCCCTCACGACGCTCAACCCGGCGATGGCGAAGCGGCTCGACGACAAGACCCTCCGCGGCTCCCTCGCGTTCGAGGCGTCGCTGCGCATGTTCCAGGGGCTCGAGCGCAGCATGGTCAGGCAGACGGGCGAGCGCGGCGACACCGGCAAGCCCATGCCCGCCAACCTCAAGAACGACGGGCGCGCGACGCACGCCTCGCTCTTCCAGGTGTCCGCGTGGGTCACGTCCACGAGGCCGCTCGCCCCGGCGACGGTGGCGCGCGAGGCCCGCGAGCGCGTGGCGCAGCTCCTGTCCGAGTCGAGAAGCGGCGCGTCGCAGGCGGAGCTCAAGCTCCACCTCGCGATGATGGACAAGCTCCTCGACGCGACGGGCGACGTGACGCGGCTCATGGACCTCCGCTACGACCAGGGCATGTCGGTCCTCAACGAGGTCATCGGCACCCTGAAGGCCGGCACGAAGCGGCCCGAGTTCGACGAGCGCGGGTTCATGGGGACGATCATGCCGATCGACGTGAACGACCCGTCGAAGCCGCTCACCCCGGACAACATCAACACGAAGAACCCGCTCTCCGCGCAGCACCTCGCGTCCTTCCTCCAGAGCTGGGAGGACCCCGCGGTGCAGGAGTCGCTGAAGCTCGCGCTCACGGCGGCGTACCAGGTCGCCGCGATGGCCAAGTTCTACCAGGAGCTCGACGTCGTCCCGGCGACCTCCGAGGACCTCGTGATGCGCAACCAGATGATGCGCCGCCACGGCATCCCGGACCACGTCTCCACGGCGGAGTGGCTCGCGTCCCAGGCGATCGGCGACTCGAACCTGTGCGACATGAACCGCGGGCTCGTCGACCACTACGACCAGCCGTACTTCATCGCGAACAACGTGGACGCGTGGCTCTCGTCGCTGACGCGCAAGTCGTTCGGCGCGCAGGGCAACATCGGCGAGATGCTCATGGCGGAGAACCACGAGTACGGCGCGATCAAGTCCCGCATCGCCGACCTCGAGAACTGGTACGCGATGCTCTTCGGCATGAACGTCGAGGACGGCGGCGAGGTGCTCCAGATGCTCGAGCACGTCGGCGAGTACCGGCTCGAAGACGGCGCGGTCGTCCGCAAGGTCGGCGGCAAGTACGTCAAGTTCGACAACTACGGGCGCCGCACGTGCAGGGGAATCTCGATGACGGAGGCCGACCTCCGCGTCCTCGACCTCTACATGAAGATGTGCTCCGCGAAGGCGTCCGGGCAGGACAAGGTCGTCACCGGCGTCGACCGCCTCCACTTCGAGCGCGGCATGGAGCGCGACCGCTCGTTCTACGACCGCGACAAGGTGCTCGCGAGGTACAACGACGGGACGCCCGAGACGAAGATGAACGCGCTCGAGATCGCGCTCGTGCGCATGACGAAGCAGCTCCCCGAGCACGTCCTCTCCTCGGCGAACGGCGGGCTCGGCCTCTACGACCGGTTCGTGGACGCGGCGCTCGACGCGCTCGCCTACGCCGACGCGAAGACGGCGTCCGAGGACGCGGAGTCCGAGGGCGACCGCAGGGGCTCGGCCATCTACAACAGCTACGCCATCGACCGGCTCGTCCGGGCCGGGCTCGTGGAGGGCATGAACCGCAACGGCGAGCGCTACCGCAAGGACAACCTCCGCATGTACACGAAGGCCGTGGTCGTCGTGGACTGCGCGGAGATCGAGGGGCACTTCTTCAACTCGTCGGAGGCGTTCAGGAAGCTGCGGAGGGCGGGCCGCACCGCGACGATGCTCGCGTCCGACATGGTCGTCCAGGACTTCATGGACGTCTACTCCGACGCGGTGAAGTTCGTCCGCCGCCACCCGTGGCTCACCCACGGCGACGGCCAGTACTTCAACAACTTCGGGACGGCGCTCCCGTTCTGGCGCGGGTCGGGCGTCTTCATGTACAACGCGAACCGCTCGCTGCGCGACCGCTCTGCGGAGGAGCTGCGCAACCTCCCGCGCGAAGAGCAGACGGTGCTCAACGTCCTCTCCTCCGAGAAGGCCGGCGAGAAGCTCTCCGCGCTCGAGGACGGCGAGGCGTTCAACGCGCTCGAGCTCCTCGCGTCGCGGTACGGCGTGGAGATGCGCGGCGAGCCCCTGCGCGAGGCGATCGTCCGGGGCGAGTTCGACGGCACCGACCTCTCCGACAGGACGGGCCTCCGGCTCTCCGGGGACGCGACGCTCGCCGACGTCGCGAAGGCGATCTACGACAGCTACCTCGACGAGGTGTGGCGCATCCAGTCCGGCGAGCCCGCGAAGGGCAGCCTCCGCCAGGCGGAGCGCATCCTCGACATCTACGAGTCGGCGCGCATGACGCGCGGCGAGATGTTCGGCGGCTCCGTCGGCATCGACGACCAGACGATGTTCCGGCAGACCGGCACGCTTCCGGCGAACTACCAGATCGGGCACAAGGTCCACGTCGCGATCGACGGCATCACGAACGCGATGATGAGCCGCGCCACGATGGCGAACCTCCTGATGACCCCGGCGGCGGACGGGGCCCCGATGTACTACGCCGACCCCTCGCGGTTCGCGGCGGACACGAGCGGCCTCCCCGACGAGTTCTGGAAGCAGATCGCCCGCTGGTGGAGCGAGTACAACGCCGCGGTCCTCGGGGACCGCGGGTACGACCCGGCGAAGTCCGGCGTCCAGAACGCGCACGACATCTACGAGGCGCTGCTCGCGGAGCGCTCGCGCACCAAGGGGAAGCTCACGTATGCGAACTCCGACGGGAAGACGACCCGCCAGGTGAAGTACGCGGAGCTCCCGAAGGACGCGGGCGACATCGTGTCCGTCGAGCGCTGGCTCGTCCGCGAGGACGACGGCAGCGGCGACGGCTCGTCCGGCCTCAACGTCCTCGGCGGAGGCGAGGCGATGGGCTACCTCAAGCATTTCGTGCAGGCGGGCCGCACGCTCGGCTTCGGCGGCGCGGCGACCCGCGCATCCCTGCACCGCGTGATGTCGTGGTCGAAGTCGATGAGCGTCAGCTTCTCGTTCTTCTTCCCGCTCGCGACCAGGTGGGAGTCCCCGATCGGCGCCGTGGGCGCGATGGCGACCATGTGCTCGAACCTCAAGCGCATGGGCAAGTGGGCGAGGGAGAACCCCAAGCTCTTCGCGGGGATCCAGAAGCTCTTCGGCGGCAACGGCTGGATCACGAAGGACTTCCTCGGGTTCAACGACATCCTCGAGATGATGGACTCGAACGACCCGTTCCTCGCGGAGCTGAAGTCGTGGGCCTCCGCCCTCGGCATCACGCTCTCGACGAACCTCGTCAACCCGATGGAGCCCACGAAGTCCGTGATGGCCTCGGACATCCGCCGCCTCAAGGAGATGATCCGCGACAAGTTCGGCGCGACGGTCGCCGCGAAGTACGGGCGCATCATGGACGCGATGGTGCTGCGGCAGGGCGACAAGGCGTTCAACTACGCCCTCAACGCGACGAAGCTCGCCGTGGTCGCCCAGCTCGCCACGAAGCTCCGCCACCAGGCGCAGGCGCGCGGCAAGGCGTTCGACCCGGTGCGCGACCTCCGCAGGTACTCCGGCTACATCAACGCCGAGATCGGCGGCATCGACCCGCTGCGGTACGCGTGGGCGCACCCGATGAACCGCGGGCTCATGAACACGCTCATGTTCTCCTGGCAGTGGACGCGCGGCGCGTGGGAGGCCGGCGGCGGAAACCTCATCGAGGACGCGCTCTTCGGCGGGCACAGCATGACGCGCATGGAGCGCGAGTACCTGTTCGGGCGCTGGTGCCGGATGTTCGGCGAGGTGATGATCGGCGTGCCGATGCTCTTCCAGGCGACGACCCTCGCCCTCGCGAAGCTCATCCGCGCCGCCGGGAACCTCGAGCCGCAGGACGGCGATGACGACGACAAGTGGTGGACGTGGGAGAACGAGAGCAAGACGCGCTGGACCGCGTTCGACCTCACGCCGCTCCTCAAGGCCATCGAGCAGTTCGACGACACGAAGTTCGGCGGGGCCCTGCGCCGGTTCAAGCGCGAGGGCGGCGCGGCGGGCGCCGCGCTCGGCGCGGCCGGCGGCGCCGCGCTCGCGTGGAGCAACGGCGGCAACTGGCTCACCGGCATGATGGGCGGCGTCATGGGCGCGGGCGTCGGCGGCATGGCCCCGTCGCTCGTCCCGATGTACACCGGCGGCGACGCGGCGAACCAGAAGTCGAGGGCCCGCCACTACTACATGCACTTCGGCAAGCAGGGCTGGGAGTTCTTCCGCTGGTTCGACGACGCGAAGAGCCAGTTCTTCTCCAAGCTCTCCATGCCGACCCAGCGCATCCTCGAGGGCGTGATGGGCCGCAGCCTCGGCTACCTCGACCGCTCCCTCGCGTGGGAGGACATGGGGCAGTTCGAGCGGTGGCTCTCGCCGACGACGGACTCCGCGCTCTTCAACCTCGCGGAGGCGTTCCTCCCGTTCTCCGTCGGGGGCGTCAACCGCAACGGCGACGCGGGCGTCCTCCCGATCTTCGGGCCGGTGCAGATGGGCGCGTCGCAGACCGCGATCCAGAAGCGGCTCGAGAAGGCCGTCGCCGCGTGGGCGCACAACGACCGCTCGGCGTACGCCTTCGGCAGGCCGACGAGGGCGAAGGGCGCGGCGAGGGCGGCGACGTCCGTCGCCGACATCCTCGCCGACGCGAGGACGAACGGCTTCGACCCGAAGAAGCAGCTCGACAAGGCGATCGGGCAGGTCATGTGCCGCGAGTACGACAGGCTGTTCAAGGCCCTTCCCGAGGACCCCGACGGCCCCGTGGACGCCGCGAAGATCGGCGAGATCGCGAGGGCGCTCAACCGCCTCGGCGCGGCGAAGCTGTCCGCGCTCCAGGCCGTGAAGAGCCGCGTGCAGGACAGCAGACGCGTGAAGTGGAACGAGCTCCCGAAGGAGTCCCGCGACATGTACCGCGGCGTCACGTCGGGGGCGCTCGCCAACCCGTTCGCCTCGAGGTACGACTATTAGGAGACCGCAGATGAAGAAGAGGATCGACAGCGCAAGAGGGCTCTTCTCGGGCGACAGCGTGCCAAACACGGTGTTCGGCATACCGGTCGCCCAGGGCGAGGACGCGTGGACCGAGGAGGACATGGCGTTCTTCCGCGAGCATCCGGAGGCCGCGGGGTACTACGACCTGGAGGACGGGGGGTCCGAGAGCCAGGCCGACGAGAAGGGAGGCTTCTTCGACGGGCTGCGCCGCAGGGTCGGCGAGACGGGCGAGGTGCTCGACGCCGGCATCGCGTGGATGGAGCGCCAGGCCAAGCAGACCGCCGACATGGACGTGCCCCTGCTCTCCGGCGCGGCGCGGATGCTCCAGCCCGCCTACGTCGGGGCGCGGGCCGCCATAGCCAACGTGACGAGCGGGGGCGGACGGTACTACAGGCCGGAAGTCCGCGACGAGCGGTACTTCTCGAAGGCGGCGCTGGCCGAGATCGCCAGGAACGTCGGCGCCCGCCGCGTCGAGATGTCGGGCCGTCCCGGCGCGTGGGAGGCGTCGCAGGCCGTCGGAGGGTTCAGCGTACAGGACGGCAAGGTGACGGACAAGTTCGACGTCAACAGGCACTACGACGTGGCGCCAGACGCGGCGACCTCGCTCGTCGGCTCGATCTTCGGGCGGGACTCCGACCCGGACGCGGGCAAGGTGAGGACGGAGATACCGATGGACAAGCTGCTGCGCCAGGACTCCAAGGGAGGCTGGGAGGCCGTGGACGTCAAGGGGACGGGCCACGTCGTGTACCCCGCCGCGTACAACTCCGCGCTCTCCGAGTCCCAGGAGGCGCAGTACCAGGCGTGGCGTGCGACCCTGCCGAGGCCCTTGCAGTACGAGGGCGACTACGACCTCCGGGGCTACTGGCTCGACCCGGAGACCGTGAAGGACAACGTGAAGGACGGCCAGCACTTCATCGACCGCTACAAGAAGCCGAACCACCCCACGTTCTCCGTGGAGTCCCGCTACGCGACGGGCGACGACGCGAGGCTCGCCGGGACGTGGAAGGGCGACGAGTACGTCCCGTCGGACTTCGTCGCGAGGATGGCCCCGGACGCGATCGCGTCCCGCTTCGGCGAAGCCGTCGACCTCGCCGTCCCGTTCGTGAAGGAGCACGAGGGCTTCCGGTCGAAGGCGTACAGGGACGTCGTCGGCAAGTGGACGGTCGGCTACGGGCAGACGGAGATAAGGGACGCGACGACCGGCAAGATGCGCCCCGTGCGCAAGGGCGACGTCATCGAGGAGAAGGACGCCTCGGAGTTCGTGGAGCGCAGGGTGCGCGACGACGCCGCGGCGATCTACCGGACGATGCCGTGGACGCGGCGCGCCGGGAAGGGCGCGGTCGCGCAGCTCCTCGACATCGCGTACAACTCCGGGCTCGGCGCGCTCACGAAGAACTCGCCGACCCTCAACCGCGAGGGCTCCGCCGCCGTCTCCGAGCACGACGTGGACAAGGTCGTCTTCAAGGAGGCACCGACGTACCGTACGGCAGGGGGGAGGGTCGTGCAGGGGCTCGTCAACCGGCGCACGGACGGGCTCAAGGCTTTCCGGGACGCGCTCCTCGCGCTCCCGGTCGCAAACGCAAACCGCAACGCGGTCCCTCGGACCGCTGAAAGGAGGACAACATGAAGAAGCTGATGCTGCTCTGCCTGCTCCCGCTCGCCCTCTTCGCGAGGACGACCCACTACGACCTCACGATGAGCCTCAAGGTCCCGGCCATCGTGGACAACTCGCAGTCGCTCGGGAAGCGCGTCTACAAGGTGCAGAAGATAAAGGGACGGGTCGTCGTCGAGCACGACAGGGACGGCGGCGAGCCGTCCGTCGAGTTCCGCGACATGGTGAACAAGTCGCACAAGATGTCGAACGGCCAGTACGTGAAGTACGCGACGGTCGTCGAAAGCGGCGGGTGGCACGCGGTCGGGAACAACAAAACGGGCGTCTTCAAGAAGCCCTCGATCTTCCTCACGATCGAGGCGACGCCGAGCTACGCGCTCGCGGACGGCGAGGACAACACGCTCATCGTGACGCTCGCCGGCGGCAACGGCTCGAGCGACAAGAGGATCTCCGGCTACGTCGCCGGGCAGCTCGGCTGCGGGTGCTACGCCTACGGCCACGTGAGCCCGACGCGCATACTCGGCACCTGCACGGTCGTCGACACGGCGGCGGTGTGGGGGTCGTTCACGATGAAGAAGGTGATGGAGTGCGACTGACATGGCGAGGATAGTCATAAACCCGAAGGTGTTCGAGGATTCCAGGGACGCCAAGTGCGTCGCGTACAACGAGGCGCTCCGCGTCGTCATGGAGGAGATGTCGTTCGACCCGGTGGCCGAGCCCACGGACGAGCAGCGGGAGTTCTTCTCCGACACGGCGTACTCGGAGGACGAGCAGGCGCTCCGGCGCACGATACTCGCCCGCATCTGCGTGTTCGACGACTCGGTGAAGAACCCGACCGACGAGCAGCTCCAGGAGGCCGTGGAGTTCCTGGAGGACGTGATGCGCGCGGGAGTGCCGCAGACCCCGGAGGAGCAGTCGGTCGTCCAGCGGGCGCACGACATGCTCGCGAAGGTCGTCAGCTCCTCGCCACAAGCCGCAGAAGCTCGAGGAGAAGGCGGAGAACCTCCGTCCCCAGGATCAGCGACAGAAGCACGGGGACCAGGGGAGACTGCCGGGGGACCGGAGACGGGAGGATTATCGGAGCCCCCTGCGTCGGCGGAGGGTTCGGAGGAGGCATGAAGCCGCCCGCCGGCCCCTTCACGGGGTCGGGGACGGGCGCGCCGCCCCCTATGTTCCACGTCACGGTCTTCCCGTCGGGCGACCGCACGCCGGGGCCGTACAGGGCCTCGATCTCCTTCAGGGCGTCAGCGGGGACGGCGTCTGCCATAGCTCTCCTCCAGCCTCTTCAGGCGCCTCTCGTGCGACTCGAGCATCCTGTCCTCGTGGTCGCGCAGGCGCTCCGCGCACACGCGCACCGCCGTCCGCCCCACGCCCGCCGCGCTGTTCGTGACGGCGCACCAGAGGTTCGACGTGGCGCGGTTCACCGCCTCCACGTCCTCGAACCTCGCACGCGTCATCCGCCCGGCGAACTCCTCGGCCAGGCCGAGCCGGCGCTCGGCCGCCTCGATCCTCCGCTCGAGCCTGTCCATCCTCGACCTCGCGTCGAAGTCGCGCTGCCAGTCGAGCCAGAGCGTGCCGCCTACGCAGACGAAGCACAGGATCATCAGTGTCGCTGTAGAGTTGTTCATGTCTCGAGCACTCCTATTACGTCAGAGACGCGCACGAGCCTGTACGGCGCCCCGTCTATCCGCAGCTTCCGCCCGGCGTTCGGGTCGGCGAGGACGACGCGGTCGCCCGCGCCGAAGTCGCACTCCTCGCGCTCCCCGACGGCGGCCACATAGAAGTCGAGGTACGGGCTCCAGAGGCCGCGCCTCACGGCCACCCCGTTCTCCACGGTCTCCTCGGGCTCGTCGGCGAGAAGGACGAACCGCTTTATCGGGCGTACCGTCATTTCGCCTTCCCGAAGCGGTTCTTCGCCCGGAGCGCGAAGTTCACCCTCTTGAGCCGCTTCTGCTCCGCGGCGGTGCGCGTCTCCTTGGCGCGCAGCCTCGACTGCTCGGCGCGGAGGGACGCCTTCGTCCTCCCGTCGAACATCCCTTTCGCCGACTCCGGCGTGTGCATCTTCGTCTTCCAGGCCATTTCAGATTACTCCGTATTCCTTGTAGAGGATCGACATGAACTTCTCGAAGACGTACTCCTCGAGATAGGCGGCGGCTTCCTCGTGCTCGCCGTTTTCGACTCCGAGGTACTTGAGCGCGGTGGCGACCAGGTGGTGCGTCTCGTGGACGAGCACCGCGAGGTCGTGCGGGGCGCTCTTGCCCCTCGGATAGAACTGCGGTATGCGGACGAACCGGAACTGCGTGTTGTTGCTCGCGGTGATGACGATGTGGTCCGCGTAGCACCACTCGTCCGGCTTGCCCAGCTCGACCTCGCCCTCGGCGGGCAGCACCTTCGGCCACGCCTTGCGCATCTTCTCGGTGAGCCACTTCTCCGTGCATTTCTCGAGCGGCCCGAGTATGAGCCCTATGTGGAGCCCGTACACGTCCGTGTCGAAGTGCCAGAACTTGAGGAGGCTTGCCATCAGTCCTCCCAGTACTTGACGAGCTCCGGCGGCATGCGCCCGAGAATCCAGCCGGTGTTCGGCTCGACCTGCACGACGCGGTCGTCGAAGAGGTTCAGCATGAGGTAGTCCTTCTCGTGCGTGATCTCCGGGACGAACCCGAGGACCCGCCAGCACCAGTCCTGCACGAACTCGCGCGCCGTCCACACCTTCGGGTTGAGGGCCCACGGCATGTCGTCCGGGGACTCGATGCACCAGTGGTTCTCGAGGTACGGGTTCGCCATCGTCTCCGGGTTCGTGCGCGGGGAGACGCGTGCGGTGAGTATCTTGACCCGCAGCCCGTCCTCGTGCATCCGCTTCATGAGCCGCACGGTCTTCGCGACCGGCGCGCCGATGTGGTCTATCCCGTGCCAGCCGTCGTACACGGCGAGCGTTCCGTCGAGGTCGAAGCCGTACCAGCCCTGGCCCGACTGTCCATGTGTGTCGTTCATAGTGCCTCGTTAGTGACATCCCTGAACCTGGAGCAGGGAAGCAGGCCCTCGTTCGGGCAGTCGTAGTAGCCGGTGAGGCTACGCCAAAGTCTCTTCCAGAAGCCGACGCCGGCACGGCGGTCCCACGACACGC
>Ga0310695_10001810_pt1 | contig 48004 bp, 48 predicted proteins | sample RumenRJG_04DNA_FD_203882 | JGI IMG/M metagenome (GOLD analysis project Ga0310695, IMG submission 203882) | Bovine rumen microbial communities from Lethbridge, Alberta, Canada - RJG_04 (v2) (version 2) | ecosystem: Host-associated > Mammals > Digestive system > Stomach > Rumen | place: Canada... | reverse complement strand
GATCGATTTATTGCAATGTCCGCGAAACACGCGAACTTGCGATTAAATAACACTGATTTCAAAGAACTCTTATTCTACGGCGTCCGCGCCGTGGCGTAAAATCTATAAAATTAACGAACTATTGTTACAATATGTCATCGTTTATTTCAGAATGCCAATCTGTGGAGGGTGTTCTCGATTCTGATTATATCACTTTACCAACAAACAACAGAATAAATTTGTTAATCTAGGGCCTGTCGTTTAATGTTTTCAATTTGAGCCGATCTGAAGCTTCTGCCATCTCATGCAGAGGGAGGGACTACTTCCGCAAGGATCCGGATAGTAATGCATCGCAACGGTTAACGAGCAGAGGGCAATTGCACTTCCACAGTCGCCTACGCATTCGAGGGCATGTGGACGTGGCATATTTACTCGTATTGTAGGATGAATATGACCAGAAAGCCAGCTTGGAACTGAGTAATGAGAGATCCTAATCATCCCCCTCAAAAGAACTAAAGGCTGATGCCTTTTTACCTGATAATCAACAGAGACGAAGTAATCACGTCAGGGTGGTCTGATAAGAGTTGCTTAAAGTTCTTCTTCAGCTTATCAGAGTGCCAAATCTCACCTCCGGAATATCCGGGGATGTAGACAAAGTAATAGACATCATCCATTATGCGAATATCTCTACTATTATGCATGAATAGTGTGACTATTCCCTTTTTTCCCATTTCTTTCAGTTTATCAGTTCGCTTTATATCCATATATTCGTTGTTTGATAAACCATAAATAGATTGTTCTTCTATTGATTCCGACACTATCAAAGTGTTGGCATAAGCATAATAATCAGTTGAGCAAATTTTATCCGACAATATTTCCGAAAACTCAACGAGGTCGTGTTCGTCTTGACGATTCTCCTTAAAACAAAAGGCCCTAATCCCCCAATAAAAGGCCATATCATTTTTCATTGCCTTGTGGTAGTAATCCCGCAAGACTCCAGCGGCGAAAGAATTATTAGGGTCTTCATTGATTAGAGCTTCAGCCCAAGGTAGTGTCTTTTCGCTTCCAGAAAAATAAAGGCACTTTGCAATTGAAGTCTTAGTATTGTTGTCGCTCGGATCTTGCTTGTAAACTTTCTTATACAATTGAATGGCTTTATTGTAATCCTCTTGAGAAAAGTAATAATCAGCTAATCCGTTTAATACTTCTTTGTCGTTAGGATTAAACTTTTCACACCAGTCAAGATAATACAAAGATATACCGGGCAGACCAGAAGATTCATAATCTCTTGCCTTTTGGAGACTTAGACGCGCTAATCTATTATTGTGGCATCCTAAGAGAACAGAAACCTTTTCTGAAAAAGTATTAACGAAATCAGGGTACTTTTTCGTATTGACGATGACAACAAGAACGGCAAAAGAGAATAACACTGCAATTTGAATATACTTCGAAAGTTTCTTATTTGCAGAACTTATTGTTTGCCATCCTGAAGAGCCATTGTGTTTAAAGAATAGGACAGCTGTTAGCGGCAAAATTTCTAAAAGAAATGCAGGAAAATTACTCCCAACCATGTATGCATAGGATATGTCAGAACCTTGCTTAACATTAAATAGCAATTTGATTGTACATAGAAGGAGTAAAATGATGTAGTTGAATCTCGATTTCTCAATTAGAAAAAGAACAATTCCTATTATGCAAAGAAAATCAAGAGAAACACTTAATACATAGTCATTGCCGGAGTATAACTCGACAGATGTCTCAATGTAACCACGGGAAATGCTATTGAAAACGTCAACCAGAAGCAGTATTATAACAGTAGCAGAGACTGCATATACGCTCCAATGAAAAGATTTACTCTTATGCATATCTTTGGTTCAATAATAGGGATTCATTGCAAAGATAACACTTTTAATTTCATACAATAGCTAAAATCATAAGCTTCATGCGGTCTTTCGATGGGAAATGGTAGCCACAAATGTAGTCCTCCATCGAACTGACCTGATAGGTTCACTCCGTCCACCCCAGCCACTCCGCCTACGCCCTGTGTCCGTGGACAGTAGATGTGGCAGCATGCTGGATTTTTACAGCCTTTTTGTATATTTGCCCAAGCAAGCACAATTAACAACACGCATCCGGCATGAAAAAGATTAGTTACAAGGTTATTCTTGTCTTGGCGTTGCTCGGAGTCCTGTCTGTTCAGTCAGCCTTCGCCCAGCTCAAAATCAAGAATTACAAGGATCTCGGCGAGGTTACATTCTACGGAATCGTCTTCAACGGGACGCAAATTGTCAAAGCCGATAGAACAGCGGCCGATTACATGAAGCTGTTTAAAGATCTCAACCTGTATTACCAGGACAAACCGGATGAGATTGCTGCGTGCTTGAAGAGGAACTATAAACTAGGGCTGAAAGGGGTTAACAGCGAATATGCTCTTCAAGCCAACAGTACAATCAGCGAACTGGGCTTATTCTCATATAAGAATCATACTGCTCCCGCGACGTTACAAGCTCTTCAAGTGCAGTTGAACCGCTTGAGAATCCCCAAAGCCGATGGTTATGGACTCATTCTGTTTTCCAGCAGCATCGACTTTAAGGACCACGAGCTCAATTACGACATGGTATTCTTCGACTGCAAGACCATGCGTATCATGGAATTCGGGAAAGCCGATTATGATACCATGTATAAGGACATCTATAAGAACTTCAAACAGTCCGTCCCCGACGCCATCCAGGATTACCTCTACAGTAACCGCTAAGCCCTATGAGAACACACTTTGCAACCCTTGCTTCCGCTCTGCTGCTATTCCTTCTTTCGTGGGAGGTGTTTGCTGCAAACTATAGAACCCAGGTAGACAGCCCAGTTCAATCACTGGAGATTGTCCAGGTAGATACCGACGAGCACAGCACCCTCGTCAGCATGGTTTATACGGTGCCTTCATTCGACGCTCTCTACACCACATTATTCTGGGTGGCCAACAGTTACGCCAACTTCAACGAAAAGACCGTCATTCGTGCCGATTCCGGAAAAGAGTTCAAGCTTCTGTCTGGAATCAACATGCCCATCAGCAGTGAAGCCGAATTCCGGAGCATGAAGTTTGACCGCCAGGGCCAGCGTCACCAGTTCCTCCTAGAGTTCGAGAAACTGCCCGACGATGTTGACACCTTTGACATCATCGAAGACGAAGAAAACCCCAGCGGGTTCAACATCTACGGAATTCACCTCCTGAAAGAGAACCCAGTTGCGGCCATCGATGTAGACTCGTTCATTAAAGATTACCCGGTAAAAGAATACGGCCGATACCTCAAAAACGGTCAGTATGTGCATTATTACGCCAATAACGGCATCATCGTTCAGCTGATGCTGGGATATAACGCGTCATACGGACAGTACTTTTACCCTGCCATCGACATCCAAAACCTTTCTGGAAAGAGTATCCTCTTTACCCCGGAGAAGGTCTCGGCATACACATTCGCCATTGTCGACGAGAAATCGGCCAAGAAAAGATATAAGACCAATGACTATCTTATGGGCGGTGGGGATGGAAGCCGGATTATCGCCGAACAGCTTCATGTCTTCACCGAAAAAGAGTACGATAAAAAGATAGCAAACGTCCAGGCTTGGACCGCTGCCCTTATGGGAATCTCCCAGGGCCTGGCCACAGCAAGTGCCGGCTATTCAGAGTCAAGGACCACAAATTCCGGCTCCATTTACAGCGATACCAACGCATCGGCCCACGCCTCTGCCAGCGCCTTTGGCTCCGACGGATCCATGGTAAATGCATTCGGCTTCGCCTCCGGTAGTTCCCATACCTTTACCCGGTATTACGGCACCAGCACCACCACCTCCTACAACGCCAGTGAAGCCTATATGGTTCGTCGCGCCGCTGCAATGGATGCCGCCGCATATGATGCAGCCCAGTATCAAATCAGGCAATCATTGACAGCCGATTACCTTAAGGCCAATACCATCCAAAACGAGCAGGACTATGCCAGCATGTGCAACATAGAGTTTGTTGAAGCCGACCACATACTCATTCGCATAAGTCTGGCCGATGTCGACTACGACTTCTTCTTTTAGCTCAGCATTATAATACTTGTGCCGCTGAGACTTCTATCCGATGGCTCCCATATTCATCGGCTTCTTTCTCCGTACACTCCGCAACTGCGACACCCACCTTTCTTGAACTTTGACAACGGGTCCACGAGGACCCTGCGCGCGGGGTTCCTCTCCCAGGCCGACCTTCCCGAATAAGCGCAAAAAAAGCGGAAAACGCCACGACGTTTCCCGCTTTTTTTGTAAATTTGTGCTGTTATGAAACGTGAGTTGAGAGATTACAACGGCATCGGGCGTCCGGTCTTCACGCCCGAGAATATTTCCTCTTTGCAAAAAGACGAGGTCTTCGTCTTCGGCAGCAACAAAGAGGGCATGCACGGCGGCGGAGCCGCCAACTACGCTTTCCACCACTTCGGCGCAGTGATGGGCTGCGGCGTGGGACTTCGCGGGCAGAGCTACGCCATCCCGACCATGCAGGGCGGCGTCGAGACCATCAAGCCCTATGTGGATGAGTTCGTCGCCTTCGCCAAGGACCACCCGGAGCTCTTCTTCTATGTCACCCGCATCGGCTGCGGCATCGCGGGGTTCAAGGACAAGGAAATCGCCCCGCTTTTCAGCGAGGCGTCAGCCCTGGAGAACGTGTGCCTGCCGGAGAGCTTTGCCAAGGCCATCAAGTAGGCTTTTCCCGCGGCATCCTGCCATAGCGGGTTTCCCGGGAATCAGGGAAGATAGCCGCTGACCTCGACACGCTCTAGGCCCTCGTCTTCACGAAGGTCCTGACAGCTGTCCCTTCTTTTGTCTTTGGCATGCTTCTCCATGACGAAGTGTCCGTGGACTCATTCAAGGACGGCGTCCTGCTCCGCCCGGGTTACTGGGACGAGAAGACCAACGCGCCTTTCCTCTGGGGCCGCGGGGAAGGCAATGCCGCCGAGTGGATCGGCTTCGTGGGATACGAGCTCCGCTCCAACGAGGAGGTTAGCCTGAGGAGGAGCACCCTCGAGAAGCAGTTTGCACGGATCTGCTTCCGCTACAAAGAGATCATGCACATCAATGAGACCATCCGCAGCAGCAAAAAAGAAGCGGGAAGCACATGAAAAAGCCCGGAAGGCCCAAATGTGGTGAGCCTCACGGCCGGCCACGCCCCGTGCGATGATTCAAACAAGTGGGAAAATCCTGATACGACCTGCCTTCCCCGATTATCGGGGCCAGGTGGTGATGTGAAGGCCATAGCGGAGGTTCAGGTAGAGGCGGAGTGCCTGCCAACACAAAAGATGGAGGCCGCTGTCAAAGTCCAGGAACCAGCCCCGGTCCATATAGTAGTGCATCATCTCATGGATAAGGACATTCTTGAGTTTATCATCCGTCCACTTGAGTGATTTGGTATCGCGTATGCTGATGAGGGGTTCCCCCTCCCGGGTATACCTGTAGGATCCGTGGATGGAGCCGTAGGACCACTTGCCGATTTTAAAGCGGGGCATTTTGAGGCTGCCTCGGAAATACAGACGGTTATACTCGGCAAAGCGGTCCTGCAAATCTTCGATGGTTATCTTCATGGCAGATGGGGTCTTTGTATTATTATACCGTGTCCGCAGAAGATTCTTTCTTATCTTCTTCCTTCATCTATTTCCTCGCGGTCTCCAGAGAAGCCAACGTCCATATACGTCTACTCTGTAGTATATTGAATACCGGCTGACTGCTCCTACGAATGAATTCGTGGGGTTCTATCCCAGCGCTTCCACTGAAGCGCTTATGGAATACCGGGACAGTCCTTCCCGGAGTATGTTCTGTGCGGCGTTTTCGTCCCTGTCGTGGTGTGTACCACATTCGGGACAGACCCAGTCACGTACGGACAGGTTTTTGACACGGACGTTCTTGTAGCCGCAGCTATGGCATTTCTGGCTGGACGCGAAGAACCTGTCCACCTCGACGAGCGTGTCGCACTTGTATTTCAGCATCGTCTTGAATGCGGTCCAGCCGCAGTCGGATATCGCTTTTGACAAATGACGGTTCTTCACCATGCCCTTGACGTTCAGGTCTTCGACGCAGACGATGCTATATTGAGAAGCAATCAGGGAGCTCACCTTGTTGAGATAGTCGTTCCGCTGGTTCCTGATTTTCTCATGGCATTTGGCAACGGCCGCCTTGGCTTTGTACCAGTTCCTTGATTGAGGACCGTTCTCGCCGATTTTCCGTCCCTCTGCATCGTAAATGTCCCTGCCTTTGTCGTAACGCCGTGCCATCTTCCTCTGCAGGACGCGAAGACGCCGCATCTGACGCTGGTAGTGCTTTTGGTTTTCGAACACCACCCCGTCCGAACAGACGGCGAACTCCTTGACGCCCACGTCTATGCCGACTGCCTTACCGTTGGCAAGCGGTAAACGGTCAGGCGCTTCGTACAATAGCGATATGTAGTATCGTCCGGTTGACGACCTGCTGACAGTATATGAATGTATTTTCGCCTGGTCTATAGGTTTGTCCTTGTAAAACTTGACCCACCCCAGTTTGGCAAGCTTGACCTTATAGTGCGTGTAGTCAATCTCGCAACCGACCGGGATGCGGTACGAATCCCTCCGGCCTTTTTTGTGGAACACCGGCCAGTCGTTGTGTCCCTTGAATTTATTTTTGAATGCTTTACCGAGATCTATCACCGCCTGCTGTAAGGCCTGAGACGGCACTTCTTTCAGCCAGCCGAACTCGGACTTAAGACCGGGCAGCCGCTTCACAAGGGCGTAATTGCTGACACGGTTCTCTTTCGCAAATGCAAGCGCACTGTTATATACGAACCGGCAGCAGCCGCAGGTACGGTTGATGAGCGAGCGCTGTGTAGCGTTCGGGCGGAGTTCGTATTTGATCGCCCTAAGCATTCTTCTGGTTCTCGATATACTTCTGTATGGCTTGCTCGGAAATGCTGCCGACGGTCTCACAATAGTAACTCCTCGTCCACATCGTATTCATCCGACGTTTCAATTCAGGAAATTCCGAACGTAGTGTCCTCGAACTGACCGCTTTAAGATTCTTGACAATCAAATGCACAGGAAGTGTTGGCGTCCCGCGCATGAATATATGTACGTGATCTGGCATCACTTCCATCGTCTCAATCCTGCAGTCCATCTCTTCCGCAATTTGCGGAAGTATCTCTTTTAACCTTTGCTCCACATCATTAACGAGTACTTTGCGACGGTACTTTGGACACCAGATGATATGGTAACTGATGTTCACTACTGAGGTGATATGATGTGCCAGTTTCTTCATTTCGTTACATTCAAATGTAACGATTATTTCCCATAATTCCAAGAATTTTTCGCCCTTTCATCCCACGATTGAAATCGTGGGTTTTCCCGGGCGGGTTTCATAATTTTCTTAACTTCGCATCCGTGAAAACAGATTGCCACTGCCATATCCTCCCTGGGCTTGACGACGGGGCGAAGTCGCTGGATGAGTCCGTCTTCCTCGCTGGCAAGCTCGTATCGTGGGGATACGGGCAGGCTGTCTGCACCTCTCACTGCAACCGCCTGTACAGGAATACGCCCTTCACGGTAACCGAGACCTGCTATCGGCTCCAGGATGAGCTGGACGGAAGGGGCATCAGCCTTAAACTCATCCCGTCGATGGAATACCGTCTTGTTCCGGAGAGCTGGCCGGAGGTGGTGGCGAAAGACTGGATTCTCCCCTGGGAAGGGAACCATGTCCTTATCGAGCTTCCCATTCACGACGGCTCACAGGTCGGGGACATCGTTCCCGCCAATGAAATCCGCGCCCTCCTGGCCGACGGCCTTCAGCCGGTACTCGCCCACCCGGAGCGCTATCTCTACCTCACGATGGATGAATACAAGGCACTCAAGGACGCCGGGGCGCTTTTCCAGCGTAACATCGGGACCCTCGAGGGTCTGTACGGAGAAGCCGTCTCCGTGCGGGCAGAAGCCCTTCAGGCGGATGGCATGTATGACTATATGGGGACGGACCTTCACAACAGGCGCTATGCGGAGTTCTTCGACCGATTCGTGTTCGGTGCATCCGAAGAATCACTTTGATTGATTCTATCGGAAAGATTCCAGGGATCACGTGAAAGAGTGGAAGTAGTTCTCCATACAATAACATCCTGGATGAGATGTCTCATTCGGGTCTATGTTTCATTCACCAAGTCTTTCCATACTCGAAGTCGATTTCCTGGATAGAGTCTGCCTTGAAGCACCTCCAGGCATCCTTCTCAAGGTCGAAATATGACACCGTCCCGTTGAAGGGCCGTCCGCTTCGGCTCTCCCCTTCCGGGACCCCGCCGTGCCGCTCGACAATTGACATGTCAAGCGTTCCATAGGCACTCCTGAGGGACCCGTCGGACTTTCGGTACCAAAAGTGGGCGATTCCCTCCCCCAGGAGGTCATAGACATCATTGAACCGGAAGGTCCTGCGAAGCGACTCGTCCGAAGAGGCATACTGTGACCGAATCCAGTCCGAGACAGTTTTTTTGAAGTCTGTTCTGTCCATATGTGTCAAAAACGCAAAAACGCCCCGCAAAGGGCGCTTAATCAAATCATTGTCGAGCTAGTATAAAAAGCCACAAAGCCAAAGTGGAAGCTTCTTTCCTACAGGATACTCCATTTCATCAGCAAAAACATACGAATCAGGAATGTCGGCAATCTGCTCAAAGCTCTTATCCTTTCCACCAACTTCTATGGTATATTTGCCATCCACAAGGAAGTCTCCTGAATCTTTTCCGTACTCGACTATGTGCTGCTTTGACAACTGGTTCACGAAAAGGCATTCACGGACAGTTCCTATATTCTCCTTATTTGCAAGCGCATACAGTATGTTTGTGTTATGTATATATATCTTGTCCGGCTTCTGCATTTTCGTAACGGATACATTCTTGGAATACAACAAATGAAGCAACTCGGCTTTCTTCATTCCGGATAGATAGTTAAGTACGGTAGCCTTGTTCAACTCCAAGTAAGAAGCCAGCTTGGCAATGTTCACTTCGTATGGCAAATTATTGCAAAGGAACATCAGCATAGCCTTCAATTTTCTTGTATATGCCGGTTCTACTCCGCAAAAAACGGTCATCTCCTGTTCAATGATAAAGTTCACGACATTCTCGATGCGGCTGTAATAATCATCAATGTCACCATCATAAAAAGGATAATATCCCGCCCGTAGGTAATCCTCAAAAAGGGCCTGGGGATGACATACCTTGCAGACCTCGGTACAAATGGAGTCCGCAGCTGTAAAGATTTCTTCCAGTTTGTATACGGGCAGTGTTATCCCATGATAAAAACGAAGATATTCTCTGAAAGACAGGCCCAAGAGGTCATAGCTCAGCACTCGTCTAGACAAATCGGCATCAGCATTCAGTATCTGGAGCAGTGATGAGCCTGTGAATGTGATTTTCATCAGGGGGTACAAATCCAATATTTCTTTAATTTCCTTGCTCCATGTAGGATACTTGTGTACTTCATCCAAAAACAGATGCTCTCCGCCATGAAGATGGAATTGTTCTGCAAGGTCCAAAAGCGTATGCTCCGTGAAATACATGCTGTCCATTACACAGTATAAGGCGACACCCGCCTGCACGCCATAATTCAGCTTTATATATTGGCGCATAAGTGTGGTTTTGCCTACCCCCCGCGATCCGCGAATTGCAACCAACTGTTTTTCCCATTTGATGCTATACATCGAGTCACGGACGATGTCGGTGCCAACTTGCGAGATGAGCGCACGATGTTTTTTAAATAGCGTCTCCATTGAAGTATTGTTTGTGGCAAATATACTAAAGGTTACTCGAATAACCAAAATATTATTAAAAAAGGTTATCGGAGTAACCATTTCTTCGGTTTGTCATATACGATGCCCGGGATTCCGTCCTCGCTGAACTTCTCCGGACTGTCCACACGGCGTTACTAGCATTGACATGAAGGTGACTCACTATTGATGTGACCTTCTTTTCCCGGGCGAATTTCATAAGTGGATTGGATTAAGGTTTGACTGAGAAATGGGGCCATGCGGCTCTGCCTTCTGAAAGGTGATACCCGAACTTCACCGAAGGCATCACAGAGATACTTATTGTTTTTCAGTGAAACTGCGCGATAGCGTTTCGATGGAATCTTCACAGAGGAAGGCCAATGACAGACTTCTGCTCAACACGCACTCCTTGCTGCGCTTTTCATAATGGCTTTCTTGATCATCTTCCCGAGGTCGATGGCAAGACGGTTCATGTCGGTGAAGGCGACATGATGCGTATAGAGAGCAGAGGGGTCGTAGCTCGGCTCGATGCAGACGGCGACGATGTCCATCCCGGACCTCTCCAACTGTTTGACGGATTCCGAGAGATGCTCATACAGCTCGTTCGGAGCCCCGTCCGTGATGACGAACATCAGGTTCTTCCGGCAGCAGGAGTACTTCCGCATCCGGGCGGCAGCCTCACGGATGGCCACCGAATCGAGGTTCCCGGACCGGGCCTCGACGCTCCCGAGGGCGCGCCTCGGTGCGAAGCCCTTCTCCCTGTAAACCTGCAGCTCGGCTATGTGCCGGCCTTCGCCGTAGGAATCCCGGCACCGGTCAGCGTAGGTGTGGCCGTAGACATAGAGGTCGATGGCGGGGATGGTCCCCACCGCTTCGTTCAGGAGGACCGCGAGGTCCCTCGCCGCGCGAATCTTCTCCCCGTACATCGAGCCGGACTCGTCAATGAGGACACAGACCGCCATCCGGTCGGATCTCACCATCCCTTCCCGGACATAGACGGTCTGCACACCCTGGTAGGCCTCCGCGAGCTTTCCGGTGTCGAGGAGCCCGCTCCGCATCCCGTGGTAGGTCACCGCATAGTCCTGGCAGTGACCCTTCAGGCTCTTCGCGATGGCGGGGATGTACTTGCGCACCCGGCGGAGGGAGTCCTCATAGCCGCCCCTGTCTTCCGGAGCCTTGTAAAGGACTGAGCCGGGAGTCTCGCCGAGGGAGACCATGTTCTCGCAGATGCCGGCGAGCTGGCAGCCATCCTTCCTGACACTCTCCGCCATCTCGTCTTCGTCGAGGGGTCGCTGCTCCGAGGGGTCGGAGGTGAGCATGGAAAGCTCTTCAGCCTTTTCCTCCAGCTGCGACATGGCTTCACTCACGGCCTTATCGAGGGCATCCTTCTCTTCCTCTGAGAGAGACGGGAGGCTTTTCTCCTGATTCCCTTCATTGCGGCTTCCCTCCTCCTGTCCTTCTCCACGGCTCCCGTCTCCACTTCCCGTCGCCCCGCTTTTGGGAGTTCCGTTTTCGGCTTCACTGCCTTCGGGTTCACCGTCTCCAGATTCCCCATTTCCGGACTTGTCCTCTTCGGATTCTCCGCCATCCCCCTGCCCGTCCTTCGGGTCCATCTGCTTTTCGAAGTAGTGCTTGATGATCTCATAGATAGCCTTGGCGGCTGCCGTCACCTCCTGGGATGTCTTCGGGTAATCCAGGACCACATCGCGAACAGCGTAGAGCTCGTCCGCGAACTCCTCAAGGTCCTCCTCGACGAGGGCCTTCGGGTATCTCACCAGCGAGAGGATGGCATTGAGGAGGCGGACCGGGGCCTCGAGCTTCTTCCCGCCGCCATATTGAAGAGACTTCTGCCTGTACAGGTCGAACATATAGTACTTCGTCGCCTTGAGGAAGTTGGCGTAGCCGGGCATCGTCTCACCGCATTCCCGTTCGATCCGCTCATCCTCCAGGACATTGATGAGGTTCCGGATGATGGCACTCGGTTCGGAGGGCATCTGCGTGAAGTCCGTCCACTTGAGGTGGCATCCTTCATGGACGGCAAGGCCGATGAACGTGTCAACCTTCTGCCCCTCGGAGAGGTCCGCATCATCGAAGACCCGGGTGGCGAGGTAGACCACCTTCGAGTCCGTGCAGTTCATCTCCGGGGACAGGCGGAGGGTCACCCGGTAAGGGGTGTCCATCGCCACGATATAGTCCCGGGCCATCCCGTAGGCTTCCTTGATGACATCGCCGGTTCCCCGGCAGTCCCGAAGGAGGTCGGAGTAATTCCCGCCGGCGGGGATGAGGGATTCCCATCCGAGGCGGCCGCTGCGGCGGATTTTCACATAACTATCCTGGTCACGATCCAGAAAATCGCATTTCAACGCGTTTATTTTTTCGGTTTTATTCATAATAAAAAACGTTTCTAGCGCTACTATTTATCCGGGAAATCACATTTCCCATATCCGTTTATCACCGCCCTAGTGCCGAAGGAATGTCTTGTAGACTACGCCTCTCTCACCCTCCGTCCTGCTTCCTTCAAAAAGCGGAAGAAAGCAGCGCTCCATCGCCTCGAGGACGCTCCACCCGTCGGAGACCATCCGTGCGGCCCCGAGCGTCTCGCGGGTGGACAGCGTGCTTGATATCTCTCCCTTGAGATGGAGGTTCCTCACGACCCGGGCCGTATCCACGATGATTTTCGCGTCGGAAGGCTCAATCCCGCAGCGCTTCGACAGGACCTTCGCCTCGCTGTCAGCGTCCATGTACTCCATCTCCAGCATGAAGAAGCGGTCGACGAGGGCCCGGTCCATCTGCGAGGTCCCGGTGTACTCCGCCCCGATGTTCGCCGTGGCGATGAACACGCACTCGGGGTGCACCTTGATGTTGCGCATCCCGTTCCCTCCGGCGATATCCACCGGGAGTTCCCTCCGGGAATCCAGGCACGGAAGGAGGATGTTGTTCGCCGAGAGGGGCGCCCTCGAGAGCTCGTCGAGAAGGATGATGCCCGGCCTCTGGATGTCTTCGGTGAATTTCGCGTAGTCGAACACCGACCCGCCCTGGACGAGGCGGTGCACCCCGAGAAGGCCCGAGATGGGGTCCAGCATCGTTCCCATGTTGTAGATATTCACTTCCATCCCGAGTTTCTTTCCCGCGAGGGACACCAGCTCGGTCTTGCCGGATCCGCTCGGACCGGTAAGGATGCTCGCGGTCTTTGTGAGGATATTGCGAAGGAGGAGGTACCAGTCCGTGTCCTTCACGTAAAACCCGTCCTTGTCCACATCGGGAACGGCGTAACGCTTGTCCGAACGGATACGGTCAAGGAGGGAGAGCCTTTTCGGGGCCGTCTGGGCGGAGTTCCCCGCGAAGAGGGTCTGCGCCGCCTCCTGCTTCGCGACCTGCTTGTAGTCGGCGTAGGCGTCCAGCATCTCGCGGGTCGGGGTCGGGAGGTTGAAGTCGTAGTTGGAGTTCCCCTCCAGGATCGGGTAGATGTCCCCCGCGCAGTAGTAAGGGGTCCCGGCCCGGGCGCTGAGCTCGCACATCGACGAGCAGAACACCGTCCCGATGGGATAGGCCTCCCGGAGCTTCATCCCGCCGGCCGCGACCTGCGTGTTGAGCTTCTGGATGACGGCGCTCCCGTCCGGGAGGGTCTGGAAAGGAAGGGGATTGAGACGGTTGCGCGAACCGTCCCTGACGGTCTTGAAGAAGTAGTATTTCATGGTATGGAAAGGATTGTGCCCTGCGGGCTGTTTTAACTTTGCAGAAGGTCTTTGTCATTTGGAGGAAAGTCTTTTCCGCCAAAGGGCGAAGAACGATGCAAAAAGGAAAACAGGCTTTATCCGGCGTTCCAGGGGTTCTTTGAAAAATACGCTCCGAAGGGAGGAAGATTTTTCAAAGGTTCATTGGAACGGCGGACGCCGGAAATCCGCTCCGCCACATCTCCCAAGAAACACATCGTTTTATTACTTAATTTATATTTTTCTTTGATTATTATAATATTATTCTTTACTTTGTCTAAAATTATACTTTTATTTGATGGTACGTCTTAGCATATACAACGAGAAGGGCGGCGTCGGGAAGACGACCCTCACGGTCCTTGTGGCCTCCTACCTTGCCTACGGGAGGGGCCTCAGGGTCTGCGTGGTGGACTTCGACTACCCGACCTACCACCTGTGGCAGCTCAGGGAGAGCGAGCTCTCCATCCTCGCCGACCCGCGTTCGCCGCTCGCGGCGTGGCTGCGTGAGAACCCCTCCGAGGCGGAGCCCTACACTGTCATCCGTGCCCATCCCGGAGCAGGCGGGGTCTTCTCTCCCCGGGAGGTGTTCGCCCTGGAGAGGGGGATCGATCCCATCCGGTACGACGTCCTCCTGTATGACTTCCCCGGGCGCTTCACCCCGGATGAGCCCGTGAGCCTCCTCGCGGCCAACGGGGGGCTGGATTTCGTCGGGATACCGATGGATACTGACGTGCAGTCGCGCCGGAGCGCCCTCGTGGTGGCGGACGCCCTCGCGGGAGAGGGAGTCCCGCTAGTCCTTTTCTGGAACAGGGTCTCCCGCTCGGAGGCCCTCGGCAGCCGTGAGCGTTTCCTCCGGGGCGCCGCGCCCTTCCGCGAGAGGGGCCTGAGGGTGCTGGACGAGGGGGTGAGGGACCTCAGGAAGCTCTCGAGGGAGAGCTCCGAGATGGCTTTCATCCGCTCGACCCTGTGCTTCCCCGAACGCCATCTGAGGCGCTGGAGCCCGGCCCTCATCCCTTTCCTCGAACAGCTGACAGACCTTCTTCCCAACCCCCAAACCACCACCAGAGCATGACAGCAGCACTCGTCACCCTTGTCCTCATCCTCGCCGTCGCGGCGGCGGGGCTTCTTGTCCTTGTCCTCGTCCCCACGCGGAAGGACGCCGTCCCCGGAGGGGATGGCGGCATCCTCGTGAGCGGCTCCGAGGGGAGCGTCGTCACGCTCCGCCGGGTGGGCTCCCTCACCTCGGTCGTCATCCAGGGGGGAGCCGCCGTCCACGACCACTGGGAGGGCTCCGAGGGGGTCGTCCCCCCTCCCCTGTCCCCGGATGCGGCGCGCCGCTACGAGCCCGCCCTCTACGAGGAGTACATGAACCCCTCCACGAGCGCCGTCCGCCGTTACGAGATCATCGACGAGCTCTACGGCCTCGGCTTCACCCTCCCCTACATCAAGGGGCTCGCCGAGCAGTACCGCCGCGAGGTCGCGGAGGCGCTCGCCGGAGGCGATCCCGACGGGAGGACCCTCATGGAGAGCACCCCCGTCAACCTCACACCCGAGGCGGGCTCCGCACCCGCCAGGAAGCTGCATATCAACGGGGAGCTCCGCCATGCGGACATCCCCGAGATGGGGCCCGCCGACAGTACGGAGTCCCCTTCCAACGAATAACAACCAACCTGAAAACCCCATTCCACCATGAAACGGACCATCGCATTCACCCTCCTCGCGGGAGCCCTCCTGCTCCTCGGCGCGGCCCTTCCCCTCCAGGGGCAGAACTTCCAGGGGATGAACACCCTGCAGAACATCGCCTCCGAGGGCCAGAGCGCCGGCAAGTACGTCGTCAACATCGCCTTCATCTTCTGCGGCATCGCCGGAGCCGTCTGCCTCATCCCCGCGGGCATCAAGGCGTTCAAGGGCGAACCCCAGTCGAAGGACGCCATCACCCAGGTGGGCCTCGGCCTCATCTCGGTATTCGTCATCCTCGCCATCATCAAGGCCGTCATGGCCTTCTCCTAGGGATGAGACGGCGCGTGTACAGGAGCCTGGACCGTCCAGCGACGGTCTTCGGGGTCCGCGGACGGTTCCTCTGGGTGATGGCCCTCGGAGGAGCCCTCTCGCTCATCGCGGGGCTCATCGCCGGGGCCCTCGCGGGGATGCTCGCGGGGACGGGAGCGGCCCTCCTCGCCCTCGGGGCGGCTTACCTCGGGGTCCTCTCCCTCCAGTCGAGGGTGGCCGAGCGAGACCTGGTGAAGGTCATCGTGAAACGGAGCTACCCCGCCCTCTACCGGGTCCGTCCCAAGCATATCCGCAACCTCTGGAAGGGGTTCAACCTGTCGCCCCGGCGGGAGGGGGCCTCACGGGGATGAGGGAGGGACGGACACTGCACCTGGAGGAGTGCGTCCCCGTCGCCTGCGTCGCGGACGGGGCCATCCTCGCGCGGGACGGCGCGCTCACCCTCGGCTGGGAGCTCTACCCGGGCGAGGAGTACTCCGTCACGGAGGAGCTCTACGACACCGCGTCGGCCCTCCTCGCATCGGCCCTGCGCGCCCTGCCGGAGTGGACGATGGTCCACAAGCAGGACCTGTACCGCCGCAGGAGCTACCACAGCGAGCGCTCGGGCCACTTCCTCGACGACTGCTTCTCGGCCCACTTCGAGGGGAGGCCCTACCTCGAGCACAGGCAGTACCTGTGGCTGACCTTCAACCCCGCCATCCCCGGCCGCGCCGGCGCGATGAAGGGGGCCCTCCAGGGAGCGGCCGGGGGCATCCGTTACCGCTCGCCGGAGATGGGGGACCTCGGGGAGACCCTCCGCCGCTTCGGGAGCCGCTGCGAGGAGTTCATCGCGACCCTCTGCTCGGGCGGAGCGTGCCGCGCCCGCCGCATCACGCAGGAGGAGCTCGAGGGGGTCCCCGGCGGGGAGGACGGCCTCCTTCAGGAGTACCTCCGCTGGTGGGGCTCACCCCTGGAGGGGACGGACATCATCCAGCGGGAAGGGACGTACCTCGACAGGGACTCCCGCCGCCTCTTCTCGCACAGCATCGCCTCGGCGGACGACCTGCCGGGCGAGCTCACGAGCACCGTCCGGGTGCGGACCCTCTCCTCCCCGGAGGGGGAGATCGTCCTGTCGGCGGGCTCCGTCCTGGGGTCGGCCCTTCCGCATGAGCACCTGGTGAACACCTACTGGCTCATCCCCTCCCAGGGGTACGCCCTCCGCGAGCTGGAGGCGCGCCGCCGCGGCATGATGTCCATGTCGCGGGGCAGCGCCGAGAACAGCGTCAACGCCGAAGGGATAGCGCGCTTCATCGAGCAGATACACGCCGAGTCCACGGCGGCGGTCTACACCCATATGAACATCCTCTCATGGGGACCCCGCGAGGAGGAGAACGCGATATGCGGGGCGGTCGGCGCCGCCATCTCCTCGCTCGGGGTGAGCGGCAAGCTCAACACCGTCGACACCCCGCAGCTCTTCCTCGCGGGGATGCCGGGCGGCGAGATGGAGATCGGGGAGGACAACCTCTTCCTCGCGGAGCTGGAGCAGTCGGTGTGCCTTTCGATCGGCGAGTCGTTCATGCGGGACTTCCCCGGAGGGGCGCTCCGCCTGTGCGACCGCCGCCGCCACATCCCCGTTCGCGTCGACACCCAGGAGGGTGCCTACCGGGCCAAGCTCATCGAGAACTACAACGCCTTCATCCTGGGTCCCTCGGGCTCGGGCAAGTCGTTCCTGACGGCCTGGTACGTGCGCAACTGCTTCGACAGCGGACAGCACGTTTTCATCCTCGACAAGGGAGGGTCCTACCGGGCCCTCGCGGCCCTCATCCACGAGCAGACCGGCGGCAGGGACGGCGTCTGCTGCACCTGGAGCGCGGAGCACCCCTTCGCGTTCAACCCCCTCGAGGGCTGCCGCGGCTGGGCCGCCGAGCGGGATGCGGTCTCGGGGATGAGCTTTTTCGTGTCGCTCCTGAAGATCATCTGGACCCCCCGCGGCGGCTGGGACGCCACCTCGGAGGCGGTCCTCTACCGTATCATCGGGGATTTCCTGGAGGGACTCCCCCCGGAGGGGGACGATCCCCTCTTCGAGGACTTCCTGAGCTTCGTCAGGGAGGCTGTCCTCCCGCGCATCATAGGGGAGGACGGCCGGGAGCCGTACCTCGTCGGCGGGGTCGAGGTGCGTCCCCAGCTCTTCGACATCCGCTCGATGTGCGTCGCCCTCGATCCCTTCGGGGCGGACGGCCGGTTCGGCTCCGTCCTCAATGAGGCCCACCCGAGTGACCTTTTCGCCTCGCGCTTTGTCGTCTTCGAGGTGGACGCCCTCGCGGAGATGAGCCCCGTCCTGTACAGCGTCTGCACCTTCTGCATCATCCACGCCTTCGAGCGCAAGATGCACTCGGACAGCGACGCTTTCCGCCTCCTTTTCATCGAGGAGGCCTGGCAGGCCATCGCCACCGAGGGGACGGCGGATTACCTCAGGGCCCTGTGGAAGACCGCGCGCAAGTACCACACCAGCGCCACCGTCGTTACCCAGCAGGTCTCCGACATCATCTCCTCCCCGGTGGTGAAGGACGCCATCCTGAGCAACTCCCCCGTGAAGATCCTCCTCGACCAGAGCTCCAACGCCGCCTCGATGCGCGAGATAACGGAGCTCCTCGGGCTCTCGCCCCTGGAGGAGACCCTCCTGAGGAGCGTCGGCCGGGGACTCCCCCCGGACGCACCCTACCGCGAGGTGTTCATCTCCCTCGGTGGGAAGCGGAGCGGGGTCTACGCCCTGGAGGTCTCCCCGGAGGAGGCCCTCGTCTACGAGTCCGACCACGTGAGGAAACGTCCCCTGCTGGAGAAGGCCCGGGAGCTGGGCTCCATCCGCGAGGCCGTCCTCTCGCTCACGGGAAGGAAGGAGGAGGAAAGGCCATGAGAGGAGCTCTCCTTCCCCTTGCCGCCGCGATTGCGGCGCTCCTCCTCTCGCCCACCCCGGCCCGCGCCCAGGTGGACGCTCTCATCGACGCCGTCGTCGGGGCGGTCGAGCCCACGCCCGTCTACGACGAGGGGCTCCGCGAGGCGACCGAGCACCTGGCTTCGAAGATCGACCGTCTCAACCACGTCCTCTTCGGGGGCTCGGAGGCGACCTCGGCCTCGTACCGTTACATGACGATGTACAGCGACCTTTACGACCTCACGACGGCCTTCACCTCGTACGTGGACCGCACCTACGCCGCTGCCGCGCGCCTGGAGCGCCTCTACCGGGAGCTTGACTCCCAGTCATCCGTCGGCGATTACGCCACGGCCATCGAGACCACCTGGCACAGCTACGACAACGCCGTGAGGCAGGGCGGGGCCATCGTCGCGCGCTTCAAGACGCTCTTCTCCGACCCCCATGTCACCAACGCCGAGGTGCGCTCCGCCTCCCGGGAGGCCGTCGAGCGCCTGGAGCAGGCCACCCGCGAGAGCGAGCGCGCCCTGTGGAGGGAGATAGCCGTGGCCGAGATGGCGGCGGGCCTGGTGGAGTGCTCCTCCATCATGGAGATCACCCCCCAAGACTACGTCACCGAAGGGAGGCGCACCTACGGGACGGACATCTCCTCCGGCGGGACGGGCTCCTCGATGGGGACGCTCGGGACGGCGGTGATGGTCGTCATCGGCCTTCTCGCCGTGGTCTACACCCTCTTCGCGGGGATCCATATCATGCGGGGCTCCCCCGGTGCCGAGGCCATCCTCGGGAGGCTCCTACTGTTTATCGTCATAGCCATCGTCCTGCTGCTGTCCATACAGGGCAGCATCTGACCCTCACCGGGCCCCCCGGCAGGACCGTTTTCAATACCACTTCCCGGCGCACGCCGGACAGCACCCTTTTCGCCAATGACACTCACCTTCCTTCCCCTCCTCCTTCCCCTCGGCGCCACGATGGAGACCCTTCTGACGGACCTCGAGCGCACCATCCTCGAGACCAAGCTCGCGGCCGTGACGGGTGTCGCCACCTCGCTCGCGGCGGCCTGCTGCGCCATCGCCCTCGTCGGCATCGGGGCCCGTTACCTCTCCGGGATGCAGTTCGACCTCTGGCAGTTCGCGAGGCCCATCGTCATCTTCCTCCTGGTGAGCAACTTCTCCACCCTCGTGCTGGGGCCCATCCGCGGCATCGCCGGGGTCTACAACGTCAGGATGGCGGAGGCCGTCGGCGCCTCGACGGAGGAGTTCAAGGCTCTCTTCCGGGAGCGGGCTACGCAGATGTGCCAGGAGGAGTTAGGTGGCGGGGAGGAGGACGGGGAGGAGCTCACGGAGGACGGGGACGGGTGGAGCGCCCTGCGTTTCCTCAGGAGGGTGGGCAGCCGCGTCACCCGTTCGTTCTACCGGATCAACGCCCGGATCAACCTCTCGTCGGCGATCGTCCTCTCCGGGGTGATGTTCTTCCTGCTGAACATGCTCCTGTCGGTGATGGTCATCGTCGCCAACCTGTACCTCATCATCATGGCCCTCATCGGGCCCTTCACCTTCGCACTGTCGATACTGACGAGCTACTCCTCCGGCATCAAGCTCTGGATAGAGCGCTATATCCAGTTCACCTTCTGGCAGCCGCTCCTTTACACGTTCATGTACATCGGCACGCAGGTGATGATCCTCGGGAACCAGAACGTCTCATGGGGCGGGTTCTGGACGTGGTGCTTCATGTGCGCCGCCATCTTCACCATCATACGGCAGGTCCCCGGCATCGCCTCCCTCATCATCGAGTCCGCGGGCACCGAGGCCCTCGCCCGGGAGCTCTCCGGCACCGGCGGGCAGCTCCTCCGGAAAGCGTCCTCCCTGATACGCTGACACACGCAAACAACCCAAAACGATTGACTCATTATGGACAACATCATCAAGTACTACGGCGGCATCGACGCCGAACTGCGCAGGAGGCGGGGCCTCCTGGTCGCGGTACTCCTTGTCGCGGCGACCGTCTCCGTGGGGACCGCCGCCGCGGCCTTCCTGTTCGTGCGCGGCAGCCTCGGGACGGTCTACGTCGTGGACAAGGGCTCGACCGTCGCGGCGACCATCGCCTCCGGCGACATCCAGCGGGACCTCGAGGCGGAGGACCACGTGCGCCGCTTCCATGAGCTCCTGTTCAACCTCGCCCCCTCCACCGAGAGCCAGCGCCGCAACCTCGAGCAGGCCCTCCACATGGCCGACCGCTCGGCCTACGAGTGGTGGCAGGACCAGAGCGAGAGCGGTTACTACGGTCGCCTGGTGTCGGCGAACATCTCCCAGGAGATACAGATCGACTCGGTCGAGGTGTCCCTTGCCGAGTACCCCTACCCGGCCCGCCTGCACGGGAAGGTGTTCCTCACCCGGGAGAGCAACATCACCGCGTACGAGTTCATGAGCGAGTGCCGCCTCAGGGACGTGCCCCGCTCACGGAGCAACCCGCACGGGATGCTCATCGAGCGCTTCGCCGTCCGCCGCTACGAGTCCCTCGGGACAAGGAAAAGGAGGTAGGGATGGATATCCGGTCCTTTCTCCGCGCGCCCCTGTCGACGCTCCGCCGCTGGGGCGCCGGGCACGAACGCCTCCTCCCGGTCCACCTCAGCTGGGCCCTCGCCGCGCTGCTTGCCGTCTACTCCATCGTCAAACTCATCCGTTCCCTGTCGCTGCTATGACCCCGCTTGACAAAAGACAGAAAAGGCTCCTGGCCATGGTGCTGGGCGCCGTCGCCCTCGCCGCCATCCTCCTTCTCATCCCGCTTCTCGCCTCCGGGGAGGGCGATTCCCCCGCCGGGGAGGACACCGCCCCGGTCGCGGCCATCCCCGAAGCGGACCTCCCGGACGGGGAGGGCTCCAAGATAGGGAGCTACCGCCACGGCTCCATCTCCGACTACTGGGACGCCCTGGAGGCGGAGGAGGGCGGCTCCGGGGGAGACGCCCCTTCCGCCATCACGCCCGGCCTTCCCTCCTCCTCCTCCGCTCCTGCCGCGGCTCCGTCCCGGAAGAGGAGAGAGGGGGAGGCGGTGGACGTGGAAGCCCTCTTCGGGGAGTACCAGGGAGAGGAGCCTCCCGTGGAGAAGACTCCTCCCCCGTCCCCGCCCCGGCGCGGCGCCTCCGTCAGCAAGCGCGGCTCCGCCCCCCGCGACAGCGCCTCCCGCGCCCGGGCGTCCATCCCCGAGGCCGTCCCCGACAGTGCCGCCGCCGCGACCTCCTCCGCGGAGGCGCTCCCACCCAGAAGCAGCGGACCGGTCCCGGCCCTTGACGGTGGCGCCTTCACCGAGCTCGGGAACGCTTTCTCCTCCCCCGGCGGGGCCGGCGGGGAGGCGGAGCCCCTCCCCGGGAAGCCCTGCCGCTGCATGTTCACCCGGAGCGAGAAGGTGCGGGGAGGGCAGCGCATCACCCTGCGCCTGCTGGAGGACATGTCCGTCGGCGGGGTGACCATCCCCCGCAACACCCACCTGCAGGGGGTCGCGACCATCTCCGGCCGCCTGGAGATACACCTCAGCTCGCTGGACATGGGAGGCCGCATCCTCACGTTCCACCTGGAGGCCTACGACACCGACGGGGGACGGGGCATCTACTGCTCGGACCTGTCGAAGCCGCGGCAGGACGCGGTCTCGCAGGGCCTCTCGACCCTCTCCTCGACCCTCTCGTCGCGCCTCGGGCGGGTCGCCAGGGACGCGGCCTCCCTCGGGGCCTCCATCGTCCGGGACAGAGCCGGGGAGGCGACCGTGAGCGTCCCCGCCGGCTACACCTTCTATCTTATCGAACAAACACGCTGACCATGAAAACACACCTCGCAACAAAAGCACTCATCCTCTCCCTCGCCCTGCTGGGCGGGTGTCCCGCCGCATCGGGCGCCCGCGGGGCGGCCGATACCCTCCGGGTGTCGGAGCACTTCACCACGCACCTTATCTTCCCGACGGACATCATCTACGCCGACCTGTCGAACAGCGCGGTCGTGGCCGCGAAGATCCTCGAGCAGTCCCGCAACATGATGGCCCTGAAGGCCTGGAACCCCTTCGAGGCTCCCCTGTCGGTCTCCGCGCTGGAGTCCAACGGAGCCATGCACACCTATATCGTCCTGTATGAGGAGCACCCTGGGAGTCTCGTCTACGACATGCGCCCGGGAGCGGCCACGCCCGCCACGGCCGAAGGGACGAAGGGTGGGAACGCAGGCGAGGGGGCGGCCCTCCACCGCAGGGGGGACGCGCCGCCCCTGAGTGAGGTTGTCGCCGCCCCGCAGAAGCTCTGGCACATCTCGTCGAAGCAGTACGACCTCACCGTCTCCTGCACGAACATCCTCTCCTACTCGGACATCACCTACCTGGTGTTCTCCCTGCGGAACGGCTCCGGGATGAGCTACGACTGCCCGGACGCCACCTTCGTCGTGGAGTCCCGCCGCCGGGGCCGGAGGAGCGTCGTCACCGAGAAGCCCCTCTTCCCCAAGAGCCGCTTCGGGACCCTCTCCTGCGCCCCCGGTGAGGAGACCCTCATCGGCTACTCCCTGGATAAGATCTCCCTCGCCCGCGACCAGGTCCTGAGGGTCTACTTCTACGAGAGCGGAGGACAGCGGGAGCTGGTGCTGACGGTGGACGCGAAGGACCTTAACCGGGCCCGCTCGGAGCTGTAGGGTTGGATATGTCATTGACAATTGGTATCTTTGCCACAAACCAACCAGACTTCAACTATGACCAAAGCAGAAATCGTCAAGTCCGTGGCAGAGGCCACCGGCATCGAGCGCGCCACCGTCGCCACCGCCATCGAGAGCATCACCGAGACCATCAAGGGATCCCTCGCCAAGGGAGAGCCCGTCTACCTGAGGGGCTTCGGCACCTTCGGCATCAAGCGCCGCGCCGCCAAGAAAGCCCGCAACATCACCCGGAACACCACCATGCTCCTTCCCGAGAGGGATGTCCCCCACTTCAAGCCCTGCGCCGAGTTCAAGGCCAAGGTGAAGTAAAGGCGACCTTCCCGACCAACAATAGCTTTCATGTTCCCCGGCCCCGCGGCCGGGGATTTTTCATGCCTTTCCGGGAAGGAAAGGGGGAGGCCGTTTTTCCTCGCGCGCGTGCGCGTGAATTCTTATGCATTATTAACTATATATAGTTAATACATGTATAAGTGTCGCGCCCCCGCACACATGAATTTACAAAAAACATTCAGCACAAAAAATATGTTAACATATTGCAGGTCAATTAGTTTGTCAATAATTTTGCACCGTCGGACCTGACAGGGAAGGGCTTACCGCCCCACCCCCGGGGACCGGCATCCGGAAAAAAAGGAAAAGAGTATGCTTGGAAAAATGACCGTCACTTCGTTTATCGTGACCCGGAGGTACTACCTCCTGGCCCTTCTTTTCGAGGCCAGGATGTGGATCCTTCTTTCCGTCTTCGCCCTGTGGCGGTTCTGGAGCATGTGCAAGGATCTGGAGAGAAGGGCGGCGGAGCAGGAAAACGACAAAAAACGCGGATGACACTATGGCCATAACGTCCTCCATACGAGAACTCATCTACTCCCGCGACGGGGGCCGCTGCGTGTACTGCCGCAGGAGTCTCACCAGGCGTGAGGCGACCATCGACCACATCGTTCCCCGCTCGCAGTTCGAGGTGATGGAAGAGGCCGACGATCCGGAGAACCTCTGCCTCTGTTGCAGGACATGCAACGGCAGAAAGAGCGACCTCTCCGTCAGGGAGTTCCGCGCCCAGACGAACAGGACCAACACCGAACTGATCAAGCTGGAGGCGGAAAAAAGGAAGGCCCAGCGGCGCATCCGCGCGCTTGACAACGAGATGGCAAGAAGCACCTACGCCTATGTCGCCTACCTGAGGATCTGCCTTGACAGCAAGCGCCTGAAAGGGTTCGCGGAAGGAGTGGCGGGCGCTGACAAGCCCCGTGGACAGTTCCCTGAAAAAGAATCAGACCAGAATCAGGAATAAAGAAAAATCGCGGCTGCCTCTGCCTGAGCATAATAAGAGTAAAGCAAATGCAAAACGTGAGAGCCTCAGCACGCGAACGCAGCCTTCCCCGGGAGGATACCCGCCGCCTTGGTGGCCCGGGGAGGCTTTTTGAAACAAAGGACCCTTCCTGCCCCGCCCGGGGGAAGAAGGAACAGATAAATAAAGCTACTTTTCCATGACCAATGCGTTAAATACCCTCTCCTCTTTCCTTGTCAAAGACTGGGATGTCGATGGCTTGCACCTTGAGTTCTCCAACATACTCACCCCCGAGCAAAGGGAGCTCATGGAGTTCTACGACCTGTCCCTGCACCAGGCCGAGATACTCTCGTACCTCACGTATTACCACGGGAAGAGGATCTCCGAAAGGAAGCTGAAGGAGTTAGGATACCAGGACACGTTTGAGATGGATATTCCCAAGGACCTTTCGGACCTTGTCGAAAGGAAGTTCATCCGCCGCGAACCGATGCGGGATGATTGCTCTTTATACGATCCGTCGTTCTGCTACATCCTCACAGAAAAGGCCTACGAGGCTTTCCTCGGGGATGAAGGATTCGGAGAGCGCTACTTCGAGGACTGTCTCACGGAGGTGCTTAGCGTGGATTTCAAGCATATGTTCTCCATGAACTGGAGAAATGCCATGGAGCGCTCGCTTTGCACCCCGTCCAACAGCCGCCTCTTCGAAAAGCTCTGGGGCCTTGGCTTTGGCAATCTCGAAAAGTCGGAAAGGCTCGCCTTCTGGGTGATGGTACGACAATTCTTCTTCTACTTCACCGCTCCCCTGGCGTTCCGGAATTCGGAGGACATCCTGAATGGCACCGGCTACTCCCAGGAAGTCCTGAAGAGCGACCTGGGACACCTTGTGGAGAAGGGGCTTGTCCAGACACTCCCCATCGAACCGCTCGAGGACACTAAGGACACGGACCGCTTCGTCCTCGCGCCCAAGGCGGCCGGGGCCCTTTTCCACGGCGACAAGGAGGTCATCCGATATGAGGAGATGGCAAAATACGCCGATGTCATCAAAGCCGGCGACATCGTCCCGAAGCCCCTTTTCTTCTCCAGGGAATCGGCGGAGGAGATCGACCACCTGCGCCGCATGCTCTCGGAGGAGGGCTTCTATCGCGCCTGCCGCATCCTCAAGAACCGAAGGCGCAATCCCGCCATAGCAAGCCTCCTGTGGGGGCCTCCCGGAACCGGCAAGACGGAGGTCATCAAGCAGCTCGCGAGGGAGAGCCACCGGGACATCATCCTCTTCGATCCGTCCAAGGTCACGGCATCGGCCTGGGGCGCGACGGAGAAGTTCTACCGGTCCCTTTTCCGCGCGTACAACTACGTGGCCCTCATCAGCGACAACGTCCCCATCCTGGTGCTGAACGAGGCCGACTCCGTGCTCAGCAAACGGCTTTCCTCCGTCGAGAGATCCATCGACAAGAGTGAGAACACCATCTCGAACATCCTCCTGCAGGCGTTCGAGGACCTCTCCGGCATCCTGCTCGCCACGACCAACCTCATCGACAACCTGGACCCGGCCTTCGACCGCCGTTTCCTTTTCAAGACGCAGCTCTCAAAGCCCGATGCCGAAGCCCGCTTCCGCATCTGGACATCGAGCATCCCCTCCCTCAGCACGGAGGAGGCCAGGGGGCTCGCCGCCCGCTTCGAGCTGAGCGGGGCGCAGATCGACAATGTCGTCGCGAAGCGGGACCTGGCCGAGCTCTACTACGAGGGTGACATGGGGTATGACTATATCGCAGGGCTCTGCGAGAAGGAGCTCTCCACGGAGAAAGGCTCCAGCGGGACTCGCCCCCGGATCGGATTCACCCGCTGACGGGGATGGAGCCGGGAAGGGGATGAGCCGGCGAAGCCTCCCCGGCGACACTGCTTCACCGGGGAGAACCATCCTTTTATGCACTTCCGATTCAGTAACTTTTTTTCTCAACCATCAGCTATTCCGACTTCGGGGTCTTCTCCAGATGGCTTCCCATCGGCTCGAAATGATGGCGCTTCTGCCAGGCGACGAGCTCGTCCACATCGAAATAGACGTTCTTCCCGTTGGGCTTGTAGTACGGGACTATCTTGCGGTAGGCGAGTCCCCTGAGCCCGTCGACTGTCATGCCCAGGAAGGAAGCCGCTTCCTCGTAGGTCATCATCCGTTTAGGGACGGGAGCACCCTCCTGCATACTTTTCATCGCCATTTCCACACGTACCATCCTCTCTTGGAGGTTCGCCACCACCTGGCTTAAACTAGGTCCTTGCATTGTTATTAGGTTTTGTGAATCGAATAGTTTTGTGTACCTTTGTATAAACTTTATAAACTTTTTTCAAGTTTAATACAAAGTTAGTGCATTTATGGATAATTCCCAAAACGGATTCAGTTTTGTTAACCTGAAGGCCTTCCGGGCGGCGAACGAGCTCAGCCAAAAGGAAGTCGCCGAGTACCTGGACGTCTCCATCGCCTTCATCTCCTCCATCGAGAGGGGCCTGTCGAAGCTCCCGGGGGACAAGATCGTCCGCCTGCTGGACAACGACCGGGAGTGGGAGACCGCTCCCCTGCTGCAGGAGGGCCCCAGTGCGATGCGCATCCATAACGACCACCGCTCCATCACCCACAATATCGAGGGGGAGTTCAACGCCCCCATCCACAACAACAACTACTGCGGTTACTCCGAGGAGGAGTTCGAGCGGGAGCTGCGGCGCCGCACCGAGAGCAGGGACCAGCAGATAGCCTCCCTGGAGGCGGAGATAGAGAGGCTCCGCCTGGACCTCGCCAGGGAGTGCTCGCGCTACGAGCAGGAGCATGAGATGAACCTGCGCCTGGTGGGCATCCTCGAGAAGGGGGAGTTCCGCAAGGGAGAGAACGCCCAGTAGGGGCGGTTGGGGCTTGCTTTTTCGGAAAAATTCGTATCTTAGCGGTTACAAAACTAGAATACACATCAATCTTAAAACCCTAAACACATGGAACAGATCATCGCCCAAATGAAAGAGCAGATTGCCGCCATCACCGCCGACATCGACAAGGTAGACAACAAGGCAGCCCGCGCACGCGTCCGCAAGGCCACCCTCGCCCTCGAGAAGCTCGGCAAGGAGTACCGCAAGGCAAGCATCTAATCAGAGACCGCTCTTTCGACAAGACTGTGAAAAGAGTCCAAAAGGCCACCTCCCGTTCCCGGGAGGTGTTTTCTTTTTTATTATGGCTTTTCCCATCTTGCCGGACCCCACTGCCCCTGTCCGGGCGTCGGCCATGCCAAGACAGGCATCAGTCGCTACCACACTCCCTTCCCGCCGCAACTGGGACAGGGCTTGTGCCAATGGTTTGTCACGACAAGCTTCCTGCAGTCCTCGCACCATTTCTCCGCCGTGCTGCCAAAGCTGGTGGCTCCCTCGTCCGTGGGGATCCATCCCTTGCCGTCGCAGAGGCCGCACCTGTGGGTGCCGGCGCCCGAGGAGGAGGAAGAACTGCTCGAAGAGGAGCCCGAGTAACTGCCGCCTCCGCCATAGCTCTGGGTATACGCCGCACGGGTATCGCCACGGTCATAGTAGTTCACATTGACCGTCCGGATTGTGCCGAGCATGGGGTAGTTGACGGTGAAAGCGCTCACCCAGCGGACCAGGCCGTCGTATGTGACCAGGAAGTAGCTGTCGTCATTGGTTCCGTACCTGCGGAAAACCGTGTTGTCCAGCCTTTCATTCCCGGCGTACCGATAGGCGTAGGTCCCCTTCCCCTCGTACATCTCATCCTCATAAACCCTGAAATAAGTCAGCGTCGCGATGCCCGTGCTGAACCATTGTCCCCCGGACTGGTATACTCCGGTCAGGGTGTAGTACCCGTCAAAAACGGGAGTCGGGGGCACATAATCCGCCCTTGTCGGGCTCTGGGAGGATGGGGCTTCGGTTTCCGACGTCTTTTTCGCGGGCGCGGCCGATGATGCAACGGCAGACGATGCCCGCGCCGGGCTGTAGACAGTCACAATGTCGCCGCGACTGTCCCTGTATTTGAATTCACCATCATCATAATACAATCCGGAATACAGTGGTGGAACAAGTTCCTTCCCGTCAAGACTGCATGCTCCAAACTTGTAATCCCGGCCGACAGTGATGTAGTTATCCTTGAGGTAGTTATCCTCGACAAGGATGCAATCGTACCCCCTGTCCGGAGAAATCAGTTCTTCCCCGCTCGAGGAGCACATACCGCATTTGTGATTCTTTTGGACTTCGAAGTAGCCCCCCTTCTTCATATAGATACGGTCGTAACCCCTGTCCGGAGAAATCAGTTCCTTCCCGCTGAGATTGCAGGCTCCGGCTTTTCCGTCCCGGCTGACGTGGTAGTACTTGTCCATATGCACTATCGTGTCATACCCCCTGGAAGCCGGGATTATCTCCTTCCCCGAAAGGTCGCACGCCCCCCTTTTGCCGTTCACCTCAAACCCGAAGAAACCGTCCGAGTACAAAATAATGGAAGAGGGGTATTTTCCAATCGGGATAATCTCCTTTCCAGCCACGCTGAATACGCCATAATCGCTCATCCGAATCGCGATGAACGCGCCGAACGAATCGTCGGTACAATCATAACGCAAATAAGTCAGTTCCTTGCTTGTCGGAATAATTGTTTTCCCTTTTTCATCCTCCGCCCCGTAATCAATTGTACCCTCAATGTGGGTTTTGTACCAGACAAAACCGTCCTTCTCAACCATCTTCTCCCTTACGAGCTGTGCGCTGATTTCGAAATTCGATAAAAGGGCAAAGAACATAAAGAACAATACGCGTTTCATAGTGCTGCAATTATTGTGGTTAACAAACGCAAATATAAAGACATGTTTCCTGATTTACAATATGTTCCCACGGCACGGTGGCGGCCGCTTCGCATCCGCACCCTCCCACCCGTCCTCCCCTCTTTCCCGATTTTTCGTATCTTTGCCCCACTAAAACCTTACCTATTGAAAATGAGAACAGCCATCTACGGCGCCGGCTCGATGGGAACCATCCTCGGCGCCTTCATCGAGAGAAAGGGCGAGCATATCGACCTTTTCAACCGTAATGTCAAACACGTGGAAGCCCTCCGGGAGGGCGGGGCCCGCATCACGGGCACGGTGGAGTTCACCCAGGCCGTCACGGCCCTCACGCCCGATCAGATGGAAGGCCTCTATGACATCATCTTCCTCCTGACCAAGCAGCAGCAGAACGCCGAGGTGGTGACCTTCCTGAAGGGACACCTCGCCGATGACGGGGTCATCGTAACCCTGCAGAACGGCCTTCCGGAAGGCCCCATAGCGGATATCGTGGGCGAAGGGAGGGTCCTCGGGTGCACGGTGGCCTGGGGCGCGACGATGCTCTCCCCGGGCGTTTGCGAGCTCACTAGCTCCCCCGACAGCCTCACCTTCTCGCTGGGCTCCTATGCCAGGACCCCTTCGGCCCACCTCGGGGAGGTCCGCCGCCTGTTGGAGCTGATGGGGCCCGTCACCGTGGAGGAGAACTTCGTCGGGACGCGCTGGAGCAAGCTCCTCATCAACTCGGCCTTCTCGGGGATGAGCACGGTCCTCGGATGCACGTTCGGGGAGGCAGCCGCCGACCGGCGCTCCCGCCAGGTGGTCCTTTCCCTCATCAAGGAGTGCATCGACGTGTGCGCGAAGGGAGGCATCCGCATCGAGCCCGTCCAGGGGAAGGATGCCGTGAAGCTGCTGGACTACAAAGGGCCCGTCAAGCGCGCCCTGTCCCTTCTCATCCTCCCCATCGCCATCCGCAAGCACGCACGCCTGAAAGCCAGCATGCTGCAGGACATCGAGAAGGGCAAGAAGACCGAGGTGGATGCCATCAACGGAGCCATCTGCGGCTACGGCAACCGTTTCGGTGTACCGACGCCCATGAACTGCAAGGTGACCCACCTCATCCACAGGATCGAGAACGGGGAGCTGAGGCCGTCGTTTGACAACCTGAGGTTCTTCTAAGAGAAAACAGTATACAGGGATAAGAAAAAGGTGTGGTGAGAGAATCACCACACCTTTTTCAATTAGAGCAAACAACTGATTGTTGCAGAGTCCAATAATGCCATTTTTGGCAAAAGGAATTGAATTCCTTTAAGATGAATTGAAATTCCTCATCTTTTTGAATTTTTGTTTTCCATATTGACTATACCTACAATGAAATAAAGTATTCCAAAAAGGTAGTACAATGTGGGAAAAGTGAAACTTACCATAATGATAATATATAGATTTATTTTTACAGAGAGACTTTCATATCTCTCTATATATAATATAGTTACAAAGAGGAAAAGATTCAATAAAACAGTAGAAAATTCCGCCAATTTTCCTAAAAATAACAATATTTTGCCGATTGAGTTTTTGTGACGCTATTTGTCAATAAGATGACTACATTTGTCTTAAGAAGAGTTCTTCTTCCGCATTCTATTTCCCGACCCCTACATCCAGATTTCAAACATTTTGGAAAGTACGACACGCCGGAGGAACTGGCCAACGGTGCCAACATCGCCGATGTATGTACTCACCGCTAGATTCTCGAGCGCAAGAGCACCGTCGCACAACAGGCTGTAACCGAACGCCTCCCCTAGCGAAAGTCTATGCCGACAATCCGGTGATTTAACAGGTGTAATAAGCAAGCACACCCCCCGAGTATTGGCCGGAAGTCGACGCCCTCATCCGTGACATTGACCTGGGATTCGTTTCCGAGACCAAGATTCCAAAGCAGATACAATACAGCCCCGGCGATGAACCGGGGCTGTATTGTATCGATATGAAATCGAATTAAATCAGGTGTGTTACCAGCGCCTTCTTCCAACTCTTCCCGAGTCCGAGAATGGCGGCGATGTTATCCTTGATAATAATCTCACCTTTCTGCAATCCGGCAACCGCAGCACGCAGGTCCTGCAAGTCACGACCGGATACGCCGAACAGATCCTTCAGCACAGCATCATTAATCGTCTGCTGTTTCATAATGAGCGGATACTGGGCATTAGCATAGAAGTCGAAGTGCTTGCTCTTGAAGCTCTCCATATTCTGCGTGGCAAGGATAATGCTGAGGCCCTTGTTACGGCCTACGGCAATAAGGTTGCGCAGAGGACGGTTGTCGAAGTCAAGCATATAGTGCGCCTCGTCGATGATGGTAAAATGACGAATCTGCACATTCTTCTCGTCCTTGGCCTGTTGCTCCAGGCCCTCGTAGATGTTGTTCAGCTTGGAGATGATGAAATAGACGATAGCCTTCGCAATGGGACCATCCTTCGGGAAGGAATCCATCTTGATGATATAGCAGTCATCAATCAGGTTGATACTATCCTTCATGTCGAACAGATTGCTGCGTTCGAGCTGTTTCAGCACGGATGTAACACTATCCTCGACGCCAGCCTTTTCCATCCTCTCCTGGTACTTCTCGAGCATCAGGGAGAATGAGATGGGCGCACCCTTGGTCTGCTTGTACGCCTCGATGATGGCTTCGCTCAGACGGTTGCTCATCTTCGAACTGATAGTGGCCCTGTCAATTGCGCAAAGGGCATTCGCCATTTCCGTAGAGTACAGCACAATCTCATTGATGGGCTTGCCAACAAAGTCCTTGAACGGATTCACCGGCAGCGGTTTCACAATGGGATCGAGGATAGCCGTTCTATCCACGTCGAACTTGCTTAACCAGGAATTGTTAGCAGGGTCTGAGAACTCTCCCTTGTAATCAAACAACAGGAAGTTAACGGGATACGGTGTTTCTACTGATAGGCTCCTGAACTGATTGATAAGAACTGCGAGCAGATTGGTCTTGCCGGAACCAGTTGCACCAGCCACAAGGATCTGTGTATTAGCAATCTCAGTACTGCTGATGTTAATCTTTGCCTCGATGTCATCTCCATACGTGCCGATAGCAAGGTCGAGAGACGGGATGCCATTGCTGGAGGACTTTGAGAAACCAGCCGAGAACATGAAATTGTCCAGGTTGTTATCCTTCATCAGGTAGTCACGACCACGGTACATCTCACAGGCAATAATCCTGGAGATGGTGGGGCTATCCTTCCAGTCAATAGTGTACTCGCTATATCGCAACTTAAGAAGCGCAGAAAACAGCGACCGCAGATTCATATGCGTGAAGAAACTCGAAGGGATACGGATACTCGACTTGGAGAGTTGTATCGCTTCCGCATCCTTCATATCTCGCTTGTCTGACTGATACAGACCGACGAGCAGGCATATGCGCATAATCTTGTTGCCGGTCAGGATAGTGCGCTTCTCCCCTGCCGCAGGATTCTCAAGATTAATCTTGTTCTCAATGACCTCCTTTATCTCAGCGAGGTTGTCCAGGATACCTTCAGCCTGGCGTATGTTATCAAGAGCAATTTCCATAATTAATCCAGATTAAGGGGGATACCGAAATAACCTTCCTCCACCGTTGTCTTCTGCTCCTCAATGGAACGACGCAGGGTATATGTCTTGGAGATGAATGGCTCCAGTTTCACGTAGTCGCTGTCCTTGCGGATTTCCGATGTGGTGCAAAGCAGGATAGTCTGCTCCGCCAATTGCGGGAAGTATTCCTCCATCAAGACCTCGCGGCTTTCTTCATCGAGCACACCCATCACGGTATCAATCATCACCGGCGGATTGTAGTCGCCCAGGCTCCGGAGCACCTTCAAAAGCACCTGGATGAATATCTGCTTCGAAGCGGCATTCAGTTGGTTCAGAGAAATCTCATTTCCAGCCTTATGATACAGCTTGAGGGTAAAGTTCTGGAGGTTGTCGGAAAGGACCACCTTGCCGATGCATCCCTTGTACGAAATCAGCAGTTTGTTCAGCTGCTCCTTCATTTCCGTCTCGATGAGAGTCTTCTTGCGCTGCAGGAGCGCGTTGGAAACTTCCTCGAAGAACGGTTTCAGTTTCACGAGCGTATCGTACTTCACATCCGGCTCCTGCTGAATCTGAACGTCGAACTGGTGAATCTTCTTTTCCTTAGCATCAATCGAATCCTTCAGCTCAGCCTGCCTGCGCTTTAGTGCATCCAGTTCCTCGGAGTATTGATCGTAGTCGTTTATGATAGTATTGTTACCTTCTTTAAGCCCACGCTTTAGCGTGTCACGTTCTGAACGCTTGGCATCAAGGTTAGAAATAGCGAGATTCAGATCTTGACGATTACGGTCAATCTTCATGAACTCGTTGAAACTATTGATTTGCAGCAAGTTCTTCAAAGCATCATACTCCGTGGGATCCAGATAAGCGTATTCATCGACCTCGGCTTCTCCCTTCTGCTGAGCAAGGATATGGTCGGCGATACTCTCTGCGGGAATCTCAGACTTGAAGAATGCGTAATCCTTAAGATACTGCAACACCTGGTCGGTAATGTCCATAATCTCCTCCAGGGTGAACATCTCCTTTTCGGCTTTCTTCATTTCCTCCCGGCTATGAACGATACCATTGATGATGTCCACCATATCGGAGGCAATCTTTGGAATAAAGACTGTCGTCTCCATCGTTTCCACGAACTGGCGTACATCCTCGGAATAATCTAGCGCCTTCTTCTCCACGCTCTTGATTTCCGCCTCGATCTGCTCAATCCTGCTTTCGGTATGGGCTCGGTCAGATTCGCCAGCCTTTGCACGGTCATACTCCTCCTTCATATTAGAAAGGAGTTTGAAAATCTGGTCCTGACGCTCGATATTGCGCTCCAGTTCCCTTTCTTCCCCGGCTTTATCCTGGCAGAGTTTCTCGTAGGCTTCAATCTCTTGTTGTGCCTTCAGTCGCTGGAGAGCGGCTTCCTGTTGCAAGGTCTCTGCCGACCGCTTCAGTTGGATATACTTATTGAAGCCCATCACATTCTCCACGTTGTCCTTGATAATCTTGGAGAACACATTGGCTTCCAGCAGTTCACTGGACTGCATAGCATCGAACAAGAAATACCGGCTCAACTCCTGAGGCAGGTTCGCCTTGATAATCTTGTTCACCTGCTGCTCATTCGGCACCCGCTGCGCATCGGTCGAAGCAGAGCCGTACACGAACACATTACCGTTCATGTTCAGCATCACGCTGTACCGGACTCTGTCCATTTCATCAAGGATGTAAGTGCGCTTGAGGACATAGGTCTGGACCTGATTCAAGACCTCACCAGTAAAGGTGATTTCCAATTCGATTTTAGGATCTGTCTTGCCAAATGCGCCATCATTAAGCAAGTCGTCGAATTCTTTCTTATCCTTGACGTTAAGGCCGTATAACGCGCCATAAATGGCCTCAAACAGCGTCGTTTTACCGCCGCCGTTCATGCCTCCCACCAAAACGATAGGACGATCCTCCTTTACAGAAAGGTCCAGGTCAAGATCCAAATAGGTCTTGAAATTCTTTGCTTTGATTCTGCTGATTAACATAGGCCGGAGGAATTACTGTTTGATTTTGAGAAGAGCCTTCGATATAATCTTCGACACTGCCTTATCCTCCACCTCGATATTGGCCACCTTTTGTTCGTGATATGCCTTGATGAGTTCGTTGGTTACCCAATCCTCATCAAGTTCATATTTCTTGCACAGTTCGGCTATCACGGTGAGGTCCTGTTTCCGGACTCCGTAGTGCAAGAAGCTGCTGTCTAATCCCTTGTTCATAGTACAATCTTATCGGGGTTCAACATTGATAGAGCTGAAATCCAGCATAGTCCATCCATTCATGGATGATGTATTGTCGATAGGAAGCGGGCTGTAGAACCAATTGTCGTTCTCTTGCATAATGACACCGCCTACAAGTCGCTTGTAATTCTTTTCATTCTCGTTCTTGATATACTCAAGTAAAGCATTGTGCTTCGCCGGAGCATTCGGGTCGCTCTTGGGAGTCTTAGTATCAAACAGACACACCGTTCCATTCTTCAACCGGATGATATAGTCGACATAGAAGCAGCGAGGCTCCCCTTCTATATCAGTATAAGGCACGGCAAAGTGCATATGTCCGCTATCCGCATTCTTGTACCACCAGTCGATATACTCATTCTGTTGGTCCAGGAGCCGGCTGAAAACAATCTCGGGGCCGCTGGCATTCTTTTCCTCAAAGAAAGGGATAAGGGCGTGGTTGAAGATTTCGCCTTCACGGGAAACGCAAGTCTCTGTGTTATATACTCTCGTCTCAGGCAGTTCCCAGACGAAACTCTTGTACTCGGTAGCATCGCGTTCCCGCTCACGACGCTCATAATCTCGGGAATACCGGTCTTCAGCCGTCTTGATGTATCCGGCGAACTTCGCCTTATTCAAATGGTAGAGAACCACCTTGATAGCGTCATTCTGGTCCATACCAAGATACTCCTCGAAGAATTCATACACAGCGCTGCGTATCATCTCAGCACTTTGTGCGGGTTCAAAAGAGCCGACATTCTTCCTGCAGAAATCGTTGAAAGCCGTAAGCAATTCGCTTTGTGTTCTGGCAAAACTGGCTCGCTCGTCAATTGTAACCCTCTCAACCTCACCAGTAAGCATAAGATCACGAGGAATCTTGACCATAATTCTGCTTACATCAGTTTGGATTCCGTGCATTTGTGCCTTACGCCGATTATCTGCAAAAGACTGTCCATCTACTTCTCCAAATAGATTTGTGGGAACAAGGTTGTTCCAATCTCCAATCGAAGAAAATAACTCTTGGCTCGGAAGATCCCAAGTCTCAGAAACAACAGTTTTGAATTCTTCCTTAAAAGGAGACATCAAAACGTGAGGCGTTTTTCGGCGGTTTTGATAAACTGAATTGAGTTGGATGTTTTCTATACCTTTCTTGAGATGGACAGGGATCTTCGAGATGTAGTTCATATCATCCCGGACAATCTCAATCATATCTGTGCTAAGGTTTGTATAAACATATCCGTAGTTCAAAACATCATTTGTGTAATGACGCTGTTGCGGCATACGGAGTATACGCCCTACAGTCTGCGTGGTGAAAGTCTGGCTTTGAAGTTCACGGAATATCAAAAGCACAGATGCACGCGGACAGTCCCAACCAAGAGCGATCGCCTGCTTGAATAACAGGACTTCCGTCATACAGTCAGGTTTTTCGATACCGAGTACATTCTCTTTCCTGCCGGAAAGCCATACGGCGAGTTTATTGTTGTCGACCGTAATGTTTTTCTTGACATCCAGATACTGGATAATCTCATCCACGGTTTTCTTCTCCTCTGCGCTTAGCGTGTCGTTGTTGTCATTAGGCAACTGTATTAACAACAAAGGATTGATGTTGAATTCGCGGTATGCCCTGGCCAGCGATTCTCGGCGACGCAGCGCATCTTCAATCAGCTGCTCATTTACGGTTAATTCACCAGCGTTAGAACCCTTGACCTGAGGATTTAACTGTATACCCTTCTTTATCATCTCTTCAGCGATAACCTTTTCTCGAGGGATGTTAACAAGAGGGCATCCTCCAGTGATAGGCGTCGCACTGATTCGCAGTTCAATTTTAGGGTTGATATTCTTCAGCACAAGTTCGCTCTTTGTGGCATTTCGGCCACCGAACATATGCTCTTCGTCGATGATAACAATGATTGGGAGACCATTCTCTTGTGTGCGGCGAGTGAGCCTGTACAGCGTTCGGTTTTGCTCGTTATCACGGATGATTACAGCATTTTCCTTGTTAATGCTTTCCCAATTCAAGAAAAGGACTTCTCCCGGGCTCAACCCTTCAGCAGCGTCAACATCCCCGAAGAAAACAGGCCTGAGTGTGCGTGATTCACTAAAGAAATTTCGCATACTCAAGTAAGTCTGGACGTGTAGTTTGTTCGGCGCAATCCAAATAAAAGCAACTTCATTAAATGAACTGGAGAGTTCCATATTTAACTCATCCAAAAGGGCGCTTGCACATACCGTTTTCCCAGAACCTGTTGGAGCTTTGAAGACTAATTTTTGGCGGTCTTCATGCATGCTAAGCATATCAATAATATTCTCTTTGAGCTGCTTAACTGCTTTTTTTTGGTATTCTTTTAATTCTATCATGGATTCAAACGGAAAGACTGGTTATTGCTATTCTTCGGCACTCAATATACCATTTATCTCTTCCTGCGTCAACTCTGCATTATCAATAATCTCTTCCTCTTCTATGGGAAGGGACATCCGCAGAGCTTGATTGTATGAAAACGGCATCGCAATTAGTTGAACGTCCCGAATCACATCGCTGAACTCGGACGTGTACGGATACGAGCCATCAGCAAAGGCATATATAGAAATAGGCTTATCATTCTGTTTCCGTTTACGTATTTCTTCCAACACAAAAGGAATAGCCCTCGTATCAGCCATAAGAAGAATATCTCTTTTTGCCGAAGTTAAACATTTTAGAAGTTGAGCCCGTCCAGTAAGATTAAGAGATCCAAATGAAGGAACTTCCGTATAGGCTTGTTCTTTTACTGCAATGATATCTGCCAAATTGAAGAAGAGCGTTCTCTTCGCCTGATGAGTCTTGCTCCTATCACAGAATTCAACTCTGTAATAGAACAGGTTATTATTCAACAGGCCATCGATATGCTGACCATTGGGCATGTCATACCCCTCGATAACACGCTTATTCCGAATGTATGTGACCTCCTCGCAAATCCTGTTCTCATTGTTGGTCACCAAGATACATTGACGACTCCCACCATCATGTGCGTTCAATAGCATTGTGGCATGAAGTGTTGTACCAGACCCAGCAAAGAAATCAAGAACAATTCCATCCTTAGGTAGGTTCGCAGCGATAAGGCAATCCTTTACAGCCTCTGGTGCTTTAGGGAAGTCGAACACCTTAGTAGGTCCAAAGATATTTGTAAGTGTCCGTGTCCCATTATCTCGAGCAGAATACTCTGGTTTATCCCACCAAGTGCGAGGAAGAGACCCTTCCACATTCAAATACTTCTTGCGATATAACTCTATTCCCCGTGCTGCCTTCTTAACAAGAATGTCGGAGATAATAGTTCGGGTTCGTTCAATACCATACTTCCACACCTTTTCAGTGCCATCTGGCGTACATGGCCAAAGGACAGTCTCATCGGGTGAGACTAGTTCCAATATATCATATTCTTTACGTTCATCGTTCCACTCAACCTCCGGAATACGCAGTCCGCCGGTTTCCTTATTGAGTGCTATGGGGAAAAACTGTTTGGGCCTATCCTTACGGTCCGAATCAGTTCCGTTCTTCCTAAAATTTTCCCATTCAAAGTACCCAGTCTCATCCTTCTCCCCATATCTTGACCGCTGGTCATCGTTGTGGGGCATATGTCCCAACGCAGACAACTCAGATTTGGAATACAATAGACCATACTCGTGATTAACAGATAGTCCACGGACCGTTGATCGACCTGACGGATTATTACGAATAACGATGGTACCGAGATAATTCTCAATACCAAATATGTCATCCATCAGTAACCTAAGTTGAGCAATTTCGTAGTCGTCTATTGTAACTACGATAATTCCCGTTTCAGATAGCAATCTCTTAGCAATTCTGATTCGGCGATTAATCCAGGAAAGCCAATGGCTATGCTTAAAGGTATCATTATCGTCAACAAACTTATTGTTGTATCGCCAAGCAGTAGCACCTGTATTATAAGGCGGATCTATATAAATGACATCCACCTTCCCTTCGTGAGTGTATAATAAAGCCTCAAGCGCGTGCAAATTATCCCCCTCGATTAAAACATGATTTGGATTGGAAGGATTATCTCCGACAATACGCTTCTCCTTAACCTCATGAAGAATAGGAACTTTCGTTTTCAGTATATCCCATGCCTCTTCCGGACTATCTTCCCAAACCAAGCCATATTTCTTGCTTTCGCGGATTCTCTGAATCAGTTGGCTCTTTATCTCATTGTCAAAAGAAGTGCAACCAGAAATAAGGTCAACCAACTCTGTGTTGGTATACTGTGCCATCGTGCAAATTATGAATTATGTGTTGAATAGTACTTGCTTCCACCTTTGTCACCATGCGGATGACAATAATGTACAAATATAAGCATTTTTTGCCATTGCCTCGACAGAGGCCCTGGAATACTTGTCATAACTGCTGGGAATCAAGTCGATAAGGACAGTTGAAGTAAGTCCGTTTTTGACACGAAAATGGGTAGATTGCCGATATAAAAATAGAAGCGGTACTCGCTGGTCTGCCGATTGCTACGCAACGTCAGACCAGCGACCTTCGTTGTCATCCTTCGCTGCAAGGCTGTGTAAGCGCAATACTGCTACAGACTCGTGGACGCCCTCTCCGCTATTAAGCTCACGCGCTGGTTAGTCCTCCACCCCAAGGGGCCATAAACGCCTGGGAGACGCAGTGCTAGCTCAACCATCAGCCTTTCACGGAATATCAACAATACTCGAATAGGAAAGGTTCAGCACGGAGAGATGAGCGGGAATGAGCCTGTCAGCAATGTTGACATAAGCTGCAAAGTCCTCCAGTGTGGCCACTTGCTGCAGAAAAGGAGAGAGACGGAGATGCCGAGTACCTCATTCCCGGCCCAGCTACTCAATCCACTCCTGAAAGCCGTCCACATCGGGCCAGGCGATAGCCTTACGGTCCCTGAGCACGTTCAGGCGCTCGTTAAGACCGGACTTGCCACCGTGGCCAGCCAGGTGTAATTTGGCATAAGATTGGCTGCAATTACGCCTGACTTCCCCGATTCAAGCAATCACCCATGACATTACCAGTAATCACACAAATTATTCTTTGACGACATATGTCATAAATCAAGGAAATATTATACCTTTGTAAAGATGCAATAAACATCAATTAATAACCATTATGGACCTTCCAAGAGTAGAACGCGTTTTCCGGCTCATGCGCCTCATGGCTGGGAACACTTATTACACGATTGAGGAGCTCGCCAAGAAGCTGGACATCACAGAGCGCTCCATCTACAGGTACATTGATACCCTCAAGGCGCTGGGCTTTGTCGTGGACAAGATCCACGGCAACGTGTTCCGCCTTGTGAAGGCCCCCTCATCCATGAAAGACCTCGACAAGATGGTCTACTTCTCGGACGAGGAAGCCAAGATCGTGTGCAGCCTCATTGAGAACCTCGACAGCACCAATGCCCTGAAAGCCGCGCTGTACCGGAAACTTGCTGTCGTGTATGACCTCACCAGCATCAACGAGTTCAAGGGTTGCAAGTCGAACTCCGCCTGCATCCAGGCTCTTCGGAACGCCATGGATGACCACAAACAGGTTCTTCTGAGGAGCTACGCATCCTCCAACTCCGGAGAGGTCCGTGACCGCCTTGTGGAGCCCTTCGGCTTCACGAACAACCACATCGACGTATGGGCCTACGACATCGAGAAGAGGGAGAACCGCCTCTTCAAGATTCCCCGTATCGGGTGGGTGGATATCCTCTCCCATGACTGGGCCTTCGAACAGGAGCACCACCGGAAGAAGATTGACGATTTCCGGATGGCGTATGACGGGGATGGCGCGAAGGTCCGACTGGAGCTCTCCCTAAGGGCGAAGAACCTCCTTGTCGAGGAGTACCCCACCGCGGAGAGCGGAATCAGGGAGAAGGGCGGCAAGTGGTACTACGAGGGAACGGTTGGCAAGATGGAGGGTGTGGGGCGCTTCTGCATCGGCCTCGCCGGGGATGTGAAGGTCCTTGAGGGAGATGAGCTGAAGGATTACATCAAAGAATTCGTAAAGAATAACTTCTAAGAATGAATCGCCCTATCCAATATCCTTATGCCTATGATGAGAACAACAATCTTGTTTTCATCAGAAGTATCAAACGCGAGCATCGTCATGACCACGTTTATCATTGCCCCAACTGTGGTCACGAGATGGCTCCTAGGATTGGAGGGCACAACCAGCCTTATTTCGCACATAGCGAGAACCAGGCATGCGGAGTCGAATCTTATCTTCACAAAACTGCAAAATTGATTTTTGCAGAACGATTCAACAACGGCAACCTCCCCTTTGTCGTTCATTTCAGAGCTGAGCAGTCTTGTGAGAATATATTAACCTGCGATAATTATACGTACAACAACTGCTACTGCCCTAAAAAGAAGATTGATTACGATCTTACAAAAGACTATGACCTGCCGGCAGAAATAGAAGTTAATATCTGGGAACCGGACGGTGTTTCCAGATACCGGCCAGATGTCCTTCTTAAGAGTAGCAATCCCCGTAGAAAGGATATCTTCCTTGAGGTTTATCATACAAGTCCCTGTTCCAAAGAGAAGATTCAGTCAGGGCATAGAATTATTGAACTCCATATACGTGACCTTTTCAGACTTGAAGAGCTGAAAACCAAAACAGATTTTACAGAAGATAAAGACACCAGCTTTTACAATTTCAAGATAGAGCTTTCTCCGGTAAAAGTTCTAAAATGCAGACAGACATGTGCCAATGAGTGCGGGACAATAATAACACCCAATAGTTTCCCTCCTTGTCTTTCAGACACACAATCCATTCAGACATACGGAAGATGCACTTGTGGGGGGCGTCTCATCCTCCGAAATGGTCCCTACGGCTCTTTCTATGGTTGCTCAAACTATCCATCTTGCAAAATGAAATACAGAACATGGTAGGCAATTTCCCAGTAATCACCCTCTGCGGCAGCACGCGCTTCAAGGACAAGTTCATTGAAGTGCAGAAGCGCCTCACCCTGGAAGGGTACATCGTCCTCAGCGTCGGGCTGTTCGGACACTCCGGAGACGAGGAGGTCTGGACGGGCGACACGAAGAAGATGCTCGACAACATGCACAAGCGGAAGATTGACATGGCCGACGGCATCTACGTCATCAACGTGGGCGGCTATATCGGCGAGAGCACCCGCTCCGAGATTGAGTACGCCCTCCGGAACGGAAAGAAAGTGGAGTACCTGGAGCCTTTATCGGAAGACAGCAATAATGAACACTCATGCTTACAGTAAACCATACAGCCTCCGCGAGTGGCGGCAACTTCTCAGCCGGGGAAGGAGGTCTCCGCATGGGCTACCTCTCCTACGAGTGGGACTCGCCGGAGGTGTTCGCCATCATGCATACAGTCGTAGAGGAGGCTTTCCGGGGACAGGGCGTAGCCAAGGCCCTTCTGGATGCCGCGGTCTCCTTTGCACGGGAGAACGGCTATAAGATCCGCCCCGTGTGCCCCTACGCGGAGAAGGTCCTCCGAAGGGACCCCCAGTACAATGATATTTTAAAGGATTCGATATGAAAAAACTCTTAACCACCCTTGTCGTCCTTCTCGCTGCCGCCTTCGCGGCCGCCATCACCCGTCCGGAGAAAGAGGCACATCTCGACAAGATCAAGGAGGTCATCAGCGAGAGCATCGCCAGCGGGCTCTCCCTGGAGGGGAACGGAACCCCCGACGACGTGTCGTCCCTGCTCGGGACCCTCGGCTCCGGGGTGGCGGGCGTGCTCCTTGACAGCCGCCTTACCGTGGACAACCGCTACGTCTACTCCGTCGGCAGGATGAAGGACCTCAATGGTGAGGTCCACACGGTCTCCGTCGGGGCGTTCGGCCACGTCTTCACCTTCGGGAAGGACCAGCTCCTGAAAGCCATCAAGGGAGAACAGTAAAGATGGAGAGTCGCCCGTTCGGAACCTGTTTCTTCGAGCAGTACGCCCAGATCACCCTCCAGGCCATCCTGGGGGATGACTTCGCCACCCTTGTCAACCGCGATCGGCCCGACCTCCAGTCCCCCGACGGGCGCTCCCTCGGTATCGAGGTCACCCGCGCCATGGAGCAGAGCCGCGAGGCGGAGAAGGCCCTCCTCCAGGACATCTCCGGCCTCACCCCCGCCAGCGGCGGGAGAGACGACGAGCTGGAGGCCATCCTCGAGAGCGGCTACGCCTACGGCCTCCGTGGCGGGCGCTTCATCGGGGCGCGGGAGCTCCACTACTGGTCGATGGCCCTTCCCATGCGGCGCATCCTCGAGAGCAAGGTCCACAAGGCGGGAAGCGGCTTCTACGGCCTCTTCGACAAGATGGGCCTGTTCGTGTTCAGCCGCGAGGACCTCTCGGAGGCCGATGCCGTCCGGGCGATGGACTACACCATCTCGCTCCAGAAGTACCAGGACATCCGTTACAACCGTTTATACATAGCCGATGTGAACGACCTTTTCGTGTGCAACCTCGACGACAGCATCGGGGCGGGCTACCGCCTGTCGCGCTATCCCATCACCCGGGAGCAAAGGAAGGCATTCTTCCACGAAGCAATCCAAAAGCAAAAATCAACAACTGAATGAGTATGCAAAAGACAGATCTGCAGTTTGTCACGGACGTTGTCCGTGCAGCCGCCACGCTGATGGACCGCACGGGCGGATTCGAGGTGCGGGACAAGGGCGCGAGGGAGAATATCGTCACCTCGTCGGACCTTGCCGTCCAGCACTGGCTGACCGAGCAGCTGCGCCTCCGCTTCCCCGATATCGGCTTCCTCTGCGAGGAGGAGGACCTCAGCGACATCCAGGGCCATGAGGCCGTCTGGGTCATCGACCCCATCGACGGGACGGCCAACTACGCCCGCGGGAACGAGAACTGCTGCATCAGCGTCGCTCTCGTGGAGAGCGGCGAGCCTGTCCTCGGTGTGGTCTACTCCCCCTGGAGGGACGAGCTCTACACCGCCGAGAAGGGCAAGGGTGCCTTTCTCAACGGAAAGCCCATCCATGTCTCCTCGCGGCCCTTCGAGGAGGGCATCCTCTTCACGGCCCTCGCCGTCTACCGGAAGGACCTCTCCCTCACCTGCAGCGCCATCATCCATGACCTTTACATGGAGTGCAACGACATCCGGCGCAACGGCTCAGCCGCCCTGGAGCTGTGCCACCTCGCGTCGGGCTTCGCGGAGCTCTACTTCGAGATCCGCCTCATGCCCTGGGACTACGCCGCCGCGGGGCTCATCCTCACGGAGGCGGGCGGAACGCTCCTCTCCCTCGACGGGAACGGTCCTTCCCCCTTCAAGCCGTCCCTCGTGATTGGTGCAAACTGTCACGCTAGCGCCCGGAGAGTCCTCGACACGGTTAGGAAACACCTTCCCGCGCTTCCCTATTGAGCCGCCTCGTATGACACACGAGCAACACGATTATCTATTTCACACCAAGGGTTCCCTCCCGGGGATGCAGCCGGGCATACCGGCAGTCCTCGTCGCGGGGGCCGTCACAATCATCTTGAAACATGAATAAAACACACAACGCCCGTCGCCGCACGGAGCTCCTCAAAGCCCTCCTCGTAGGCACGTCCGTTCTCGGGGCCGCCGGCCACTTCTTCAATAACGAGACCTTCTTCCTGGTCTTCGGCCTCCTGTGCGCCCTGCTGGTGTGCGGGCTCTCGGTCTTCGCCGTCGTCACCTCCCCGAAGGCGACGCTTCCCATACTCCTTCTCTATGTGGTCATCTTCTCCCTGGAGATGGTCATCGGGTGCCTCTGCACGGACTCCGTCGGGGACGGTCTCCTCCTGGGCTGCTGCTTCATCGGCATCAGCATCGTGGTGCTGTCGCGCCTCGTCGACTGGTCACACGAGTACCTCATGCGGCACGGCCCCGAGTGGGCGGAGGATGGCAGCGCCCAAGGCAGCGAGGACGACGAGGACGAGCTGGAGCCCATCCTCCTGGACGAGAGCCTCCCCGCCGAGGAGAGGATAGCCTCCATGTCGCTCGCCTTCGACCGCATGGACACGGTCTTCTCCGACCTGGAAGAGGCCGTCGAGGTCATCCGCCACAACAGTGAGACCATGAAGGCACTGGAGCGTTACATGGACTCGGGCCTGTGGCAGCGCGACTTCGAAGCCATGGAGCGCGGCGAGGTGAGCCCCGAGTGCGACCTGTTCGGCGTCCTCTCAGAGGACGGCCTGTACAACCTCCTGGAGTCCTCCAAGGATGTGCTCATCGAGCCAAAGGACAAGAAAAAGGAATCAGACAATTAGCACAAAAGTAACGTTATGGAAAACGCAGTCATCACAGCACTGAGGACCCGCCGGAGCATCCGCTCCTACAGGGAGGAACAGATCACCGACGAGGAGCTCACCGCCGTCCTGGAAGCGGGCACCTGGGCCCCGACCGGGATGGGTTACCAGGACCCCTGGATTGTGGCCGTGCAGGACCCCGCCCTGAGGAAACAGCTCTCCCGGATGAACGGGGAGATACTCGGAAGCGGGTCCGATCCCTACTACGGGGCCCCCACCTTCGTCCTCGTGTTTGCCTCCCATCCCGAGAAATGGCGCAACGCCGTCCAGGACGCCTCCCTCGTCCTCGGCAACATGATGAACGCCGCCCACTCGCTGGGCCTCGGTTCCTGCTGGATCAACCGGGAGAAGGAGATGTTCGACACCGAGGAGGGGAAAGCCCTCCTGAAGGAGTGGGGGCTCCCGGAGGATGTCGTGGGTGTGGGGGCCATCGCCCTCGGCTACCCCGCCGTCGCGGCGAAGGAGCCCAAGCCCCGCAAGGAGGGATACTACAGGATTATCAGGTAGGGACCACCCTCCCACGGTATCGACGGAGGAGCGTTTTGCACCGGTCCGGGCGCTTCCGTGCCGTATGGAACAGACCCTTTTGCCCTTTCATCATGGCAAGGGGCCATTCGGGCTGATTCCCGTGATGGCCGGCGGGATTTTGCAGCAACTGTTTTCCCCTTGAGGAAATAAATCAAGGGAGAGTAAGTATATATGAGTATGGATGATTCCACTACGAAATCTAAAAGAGGCTTAAAAACAACCTTAAATCGTTGGAATAACCTGACGCATAATGAGAAATGGAGTCCACGGCGTAATGCCGAGGACTCCGATTTTTGTCTTCTGCTTTTTCCTTAACTGGCCGTATTGGTAATCCGTTGTATCTAATCCCCCGGTGCAAAATTGTTCTCCATCCCTGACGAGGTCATACCAGTAGAAAAATAAATAGCACATTAATCGGTCATCATCGACCACTCAAGGTCGGCTCTTAGGAAGAGATCGGAGGTCCATATCTCAGGACTAGGCCAACCAAAGGCACAAAGGAGGAGCAACAAAGAAATGATAGAGAATGTATAACGGCGCAATGAAAACATGTATACTGTGATTTAAATAATCAACCATCTTTTACAGATGACCGTATTCCGTGGTTTCAGCATACTCTATTCAAGTCTCTTAACAGCTCTTATATATTGACCGGTACTAGGATTGATATCATCATGCTTACCATACATTGGTTCATAGCCATAAACATATGTCTTCCAGGTTATCGAGTATCCCTTATCTCGAATCCAGTCTTGACCCACAATAGTAGTAAAACCAGCATGAGTAGATGACATATAGACAACTCTATTATTATCTAAATTCGGGTCATACTTCAAAAGATAGTCGATAAACTCAAAAGATGCCACCATTTTCTTAACTTCATTGAAGGCGGGGAGATACCACATGCCATCACCGAAATTGCTGCACCAATTGAATGCGAGGTTAACAGAAGTCCAATCAGATATTTTTTTTATCTCATCAAGATTCTTCCGTCCATCGTCCATATTCACGACTTTCTCGTAAATACTATGATATGGGCAGGGATGTTCCTCCCGATTTGACTGATATGAAGAATACCGTTCCTGCTTACCCCACATATAACGAGCGCTTGTCGTGGATACCATTGACGCTGAGAGCCCGTCGTCTGACACATCGAATATTACCCCCTTTATGTCCTGTGAATCAACATATAACGAGCCAAAAATGTAATAAGCAGCACTACCATTTGTTCGTTCGAAACGGATTTTTTTATCAACCCACAACTCTGATGAAGGGCACTTGAAAGAGTCACTGATTTGAACTGTTGTTAGATATGGCGTATTTAACAGGTTGACAAAGGAAAGCTTTGTGCTATTTGACAAATCAATTTGGGAAACAGAGGTTTGGCTAATATCAAGGGTTTCAAGTGATGAATTATACCGAGCATTTAGAATAGAGATGCCAGTATTTCCACTTATATCCAAAGACTTAAGTCCAGTATTCTGACGAATATTAATACTGCTGATATTATTATTAGCAACTAATACTTTTTCCAAAGCATTATTATTTGTAATCTTCAGTGTAGATAAGGAATTATTGGATGCCTGTAGAATTCTAAGTTTTTCGTTGGAATCCAAATCTAGAACTGAAATTCTATTTGAAGAACAATCTAACTCTGTTAATTGTAAATTATGCCTAATATCCAAGCTACTAATAGAACAACCACTCACATTCAAGGAGGTAAGAGAGCTGAGCCCAGAAACGTCAAGTGAACCCAGAGAAGTGTTTCGACTTAAATCCAATCTGTTAAGTTGATCATTATCAGCAAGTTCAATTGACGAAAGCGTATTGCTATTCTTTATGGAAAGAGAGGAAAGTGGCGTTCCGCCTAAGGTAATCCGAAGTGATGATCCACCGAAACCATCCAAATCGACCAGTTCACCTGAAATGGAGTTTTTGCCTGAACTAATTAAATACAATGTTTTCAACTGAGTGTCGTTTCGGAAATCAATAAAGTTTACAGGATTCCCATAAGCGGAAACTGTTTGAAGTTTTGGAAGATTCGGAAGACTCAACTGAGTTATATTATTGTTTGAACAGTTAAGATAGATCAAATTCAAGCACGACTCCAATCCAGAAAGATCAGAGATTCCCCGATTAGTGCGGGTAGCGCTGTAAGGGTACCGGCCGTGGCGGCGTAAAGGGTACCGCCGTAGCGCGCAATAGGATACCGCCAGAGGGCGGCCTGTTTGATGGTGTTGCAAAGGTAATATTATTTTTTCTTTC
>Ga0310695_10001809_pt1 | contig 48007 bp, 35 predicted proteins | sample RumenRJG_04DNA_FD_203882 | JGI IMG/M metagenome (GOLD analysis project Ga0310695, IMG submission 203882) | Bovine rumen microbial communities from Lethbridge, Alberta, Canada - RJG_04 (v2) (version 2) | ecosystem: Host-associated > Mammals > Digestive system > Stomach > Rumen | place: Canada... | reverse complement strand
TTGCGGCCACCATGCAGGCCTCAATCATCCAGTGTGCCTCATAATCATTGTCCTGACGAATGGAAACCACCTTGTTTTCAGAAGCATTCAGAACATACTGGGGTTCCATGTTCTGAAAAATCGCCGGCCGTTTTTTGGAACTCCAGTCCCGCATGGCCTGAGACATTTCATACAGCGTGTATACATGGGGATACACGCTTCTTAAGCGTTCCACGACATCCTTTCTGCCGACAATAAGATCCCGAACCTGCGGGTAGGAAAGCCGGGCGTGGGAGTTTATGACTGCAGAATAAAATTCATAGGACTTCACGGATCCGTTCCGGGCAATATTCATTTCGCATACCAGGCACAGCCGATCCTCAAAGGGATTCAGCGAGCAGATTCCGGCCGAGTACTGCTTCGGGAGCATCGGAATCATGGTCTTCAGGAAATATACTGAATTTCCTCTGTTAAAGGCCTCCCTGTCCGCAGGAGTATCCGGATGCACATACCAGGACACATCGGAAATGGCCACATACAGCTTCCACCCGCCGCCGTTCCTGCAGGCATATACCGCATCGTCATAATCACATGACGTTTCCCCGTCTATGGTCACAAAAGGCAGACTCCGCAGATCCCGGCGGCCTTTCATGTCTTCCGGACGAACACATTCCGGAATTTTTCCGGCCTGATTAAGAACGTCTCCCGGCCAGGTGTCGGGGATTCTGCTGTCTGCCACAACCTTCCTGACAAATGCTCTGTAATCGTTGTTCATGATAATGCTCCTTTGAAAATGAAAATCGGGTCAGAGTTACGGAACTTTTCCGGATGACACCCGGAACCGCCTCCGGGAATCCCGGTAGAGCCCGGAACGAGTTATCCTCTCCCTCTTTCATTATCGGCCTCAGGATGCTGTCCTGCGGAATAAAAAAGTGCGGATTTGCATCTACTCTGAATCAGCTTCCGGAATATGATTTCAATTCCGGAATGACTCCTGCGGGTGAAGAACCGCTGCCTGGGATAATGACAATCTCTCCGTTTTCCCGTCCGGCACACCGGAATCTGTTCCATACTTCATTATCGGTTCGGGGGAGCCTGGTTCCGGAATAAAAAAGTGCGGCCTTTGGTACAGCTTCGGTTTATCGCCGGAACAGACACCGGGAAACAGCCGAGCAAAAATGAAGAGGGCAATTCACCCTCCTGCCTCTGCTACCGATCCGCTTTCCGGATCTTAAGGAAACCGCCCTTTCAGGATGGACGGATGATTCTCCGGAAAAGCACGCTGTTTTCATACCAGTAAGTCAGGAGCCGGGAAATCTTTTCCTGCAATGATGACATAAACCTCAAAAATGGGTACTGTCTCATATTAAATGATGATTTCCAGGGGTAAAATTTAAGTGGGCTTCTTCTTTATCCTCTGATGTACAGGCATCCTCAAAAACAGGGAATCCGAATTCAGAGCGTGATTCTGGCACGACGCCAAAAAATCAGGAACTCGCAAAACAGGCGGACTCACCGGCTGAAAAGACCGTTTCAAGGAGAAAATGATCCGATCATGAATCCTTCACTTAGCAAAAAACTGGTAATAATCACCACTGCGACCATTACCGTAATTATCTGTATTGTTATTTTTCTGTCATATACCAAATCACGTTCCGTGCTTACGGATAACCTGGTAAAGGAAATGCTTCCGGGAAGGCTTCACGCCATAACGGCGGATCTGGAAAAGGAACTGGAAACCTACCGGTCCATTTCAGTGGGCATGAACGGTGATCTTCGGGAAATGGACGTGATCATCAAAGGCAGCAAGGAAGCTCCGGATGACGCCAGAATTGTCAGCTATCTCAGCCATATCAAAAACACTCACAGCACCACTGCAGCGTTTTTTGCATCCGCTCTTAACAACAGATACTACGTGTACGACAAGTTCCTGAAGACCGTCTCTCCCGATGTGGAAAAGGATCGCTGGTTTTTCGACATCCTTAAAAGCGGAAAGCCCTATCTCTATAATCTGGATCTTGATGAAAACACCAATCAGCTTTCGGTGTTCCTGAACTACCTGATTACCGATGCTCAGGGAAAGGTTCTCGGCGTTGCCGGTGTGGGTAACAGTCTGAGCAACCTCTCAAGAAGATTCGACGAATACAACAAAAACCACAAAAGCAAGATTTATCTGGTAAATGAAAAAGGCCAGATCACCCTGGGAGGAACCCGGGATCAGATTGGCAAAAGCTTCAGTACCGACCAGAAAATACAGAATGCCATCCTGTCCTCCACCGGTTTTCTGATCCAGAACATCGAAAAGGACGGAGCTGACTACATAGTGGCATCCTCATTTGTTCCGGACATCGGCTGGAACATGGTTTTGGAGGTTCCTGAAGATGCGGCACTGAATCAGGCAAACTCACTGGCCTGGGAGCAAATCATTATCTGTCTTATCACCATCCCGCTGTTTTCCTTTATTCTGGCCCTGATTATCAATAAAATTCTTACCCCGCTGCGTCGCATTTCCGGAGAACTGCTCACCCTGGGAGGAGATCTCACCTTCAGACTTCGCTACAACCGGAACGATGAAATCGGAGATATCGTAAAAGGCGTTAATTCCTTTCTGGATAAGCTTCAGAAGCTTATCTCAGACAATAAGACAATTTCCGAGGAAATGCACTCCCTGACCATGACCACGGACGAGGTTTCCGAAAATGCCAGCCAGGGACTTCATATTCAGCAGGAACTCACCAAAACCTTCGTGGAATCGGTAAGCGAACTCACCACCGTGGCGGAAAGCATTGCCAAAAATGCGGAAGAAGCGGCTGCCTCCACCGGCAAGGCCAACGAAATCACCGACCGAAGCACGGTTCAGATCAGCGAGATGATAAAGTCCATCAACAATGTCGCATCCCGGGTAGACACGGCGGTAATGAAGGTCAACGCCCTGAACCAGTCCTCGCAGCAAATCGAAATGATTCTCAACGTCATCTCCTCGATCTCCGAACAGACCACCCTGCTGGCCCTCAACGCCGCCATCGAGGCTGCCCGTGCCGGAGAGGTAGGACGGGGCTTTGCCGTGGTTGCTGACGAAATCAGATCCCTGGCCACCAAAACCCAGAATTCCACCAGCGAAATCTCCAAGGTTCTCAAGGATCTGCAACAGAGCACCGGAGAACTGGATACCTTCATGCTGGAATCCCAAAAGGATTCCCAGGACACCATGGCCATGGCTCATGAAACCGAAGAAATGCTCCACAAGATGATTGAAATTACCGGAAACATCAACAGCATGATAATTCAGATATCTTCGGCGGCAGAGGAACACAGCTGTGTGGCCCGAAAGCTCAACGACGATTCCTCCAGCATTTCAGAGATTACCGACCAGGTTCACGAGATGCTGGTAAAACAGAACGAGGTTCTTGCAGAACAGCAGGAATGCTCGGCAAAACAAAGAAAAGAACTGGAAAAGTTCGTTGTCTGACAGAGACTGAAATAGAGAGGCCGCTTCCCGAAGGAGGCGGCCTTTTTATTGAACGCTTTTTTGAAACTCCGAAATTCTCCTACAGGAAATAGCTCTTCACGTAATCCATAACCGGAAAACCGGCCTCAAGATACCGGGTCAGAAGCTCCGCGGCCGCTCTGCTGTCGCTGTCGGCCTTGTGGTGGTCAAGCTCAATGCTGAAATGATCACACAGACAGTCCAGCCCGTAGCTTCCGAGCCGCGGCACCGCCCGGCGCCCCATCTGAACGGTGCAGCAATACGGCACCACTGATTTCCAGGAAATGCGGTAATCACGGAGACACTTCTTAAGAACCCCCATGTCAAATGCGGCATTATGAGCCACCAGAATCCCCGACGAGAAGTACGGCTCAAGATCCTTCCAGACGCCGGCAAATGACGGCGAGCCGGCCACGGTGCCGGCGTCGATTCCGGTGAGTCTGGTATTAAAGGGATCAAACTCCTGTTCCGGATTGACATAGGAAAAATAACTGTCAGAAATCCGCCCCTCTTCCACCACGGTAATGCCGATGGCACTCATACGGCTGTTGGATCTGTTGGGAGTTTCGACATCAAAAACTACAAATCTGGACATACTTTTTCTCTGAGATCTGTTCATGCCGGTGTACCGGCCTATACCGCCCTTCCAATCCGCCGGCAGGAAAACCCGCCGGCCCGCCCGGAAGGGAATCTGTTAAAAATACTGAACGGCTCCGGGAAAACGGCACATCCGAAAATCCGGAAACAGAGCCTGTGCCAGTCACTTCCCTGGCACCCCCGAAAGCTTCTCCGTCCACTCGGATTCCTTAAAACCGACAAGAACAAAATCCCTGCCGACAAGGAGCGGCCTTTTTACCAGCATGCCATCGGAAGCAAGAAGCGCAAACTGTTCGGCTTCGCTCATTCCCGGAAGCTTTGCTGACAGGCCGTTTTCCCGGTATTTAACGCCGCTGGTATTAAAAAAGCGCTTCAGGGGAAGCCCGCTTCTGTCGCGAAACCGACGCAGCGTCTCCTCATCAGGATGATCCGCGGCAATATCCTTCAGGTTATAGCTGATCCCCCTGTCGTCAAGCCACTTCAGGGCTTTTTTGCAGGTGGTACAGCGGCTGTGGCAGTATACATCAAATGTCATAAGAGCTCCGTTTCTCCTGAAAAATTTCAGGAATCAAAGAACCTGCTGTCAATACCGGGCAGCTTCCAGCCATTTTTCTTTGTCTGACTTGATCTTAAAAAGCAAATCCTGATACTCGTCTTCGTTAATTTTTCCCTGAGATACCATGAATTTATAAAATTTCCTGATACTGGCAATACTGCTTTTTACAGAGGACGGAGATGCCCCAGGGTATTTTCTGATAAGGAAATCAAAAAACAGGCCGATATAGCCGTAACCATCTTCGGCAGGGATCGCGTCTTCATAAAGAAGAAAGTCATTCAAATAAAAATGCATATTCTTCAGATGATTACTTATAGTTTCACCGGAAATTCCGGACCTGAGGAGATATTCTTCAAATTTGTGCAACAGAACTATATTCTGCGCTATTATTTCTTTGCATTTTTCCTGATATACCCTGTAATCATCACTACCCATGAAAACTCCTCGGGGTCCCCGGGCTTACCAGCCCCGGTAAATAAAAAGACGCCGGTTACCTCATTATACCTGATATTTCCTCATACATCCCGAACCGGAGGTTCTCCGGTATGAATCAAATCACCGCAAAGGAAAGGACAGACCACAGAACCGAACATCTCAAAAAAATCCGCTTCATTATTTAACAGATGATCAGATGCGATACCTGGCACCGCAGCCAGGCCCCTATCTCTTTCTCAGATGTTTCAGTGCCTGCCGGTTGACCCGCAACGCCGGCCGCACGAACACGTTCCCGCTGAATACCTCGCTTCCCTGAGGAATCATCTGTCCGTTTACAGACACGGTAAGAGCGCTGTATGACTTGGTGCCGCGATTCCGCAGCCACCAGGCGCCGTACCGCCCCGGAGTTTCCGTTCCTTCAAGGCGGGATTTTGCATAATCCGTGATTTCGCACCGGATGCGCTCAGGAGATTTCAGGAATTGCTTCACCTCGTCGCTGCTGAGCAGAAAGACCCGATCCCGGGAATAACGCCCGACACCCTTTCTGCTGTCAGAACTGCCGCCGCCCTCATCCTGAACGGCAGTGGTCTCAAGAACGTCCTTTTCCCGATCGGTGAAGGCATCCCGGATAAACTCGTGATTCAGCCATTTGTTGATATCACTGGTTCCCCATGAGGTATCCGAATAATGATCGTGATAGGGACGCACATCAATGCACTTGCGGGACAGGAGGAGGATGGAATTGCCCTCGGCGGACAGCACATACCATTCCAGCTTGGTGGCGCCCCCGCTGCCGCCCTGGCGGTAGCGTCCGAAGGAAATATAATCCTGAACTGCCGGGGCCCGGGACTCGGCAGTCTCGTCTTCGGAATCCGGCGCAGCAGCAATCTTTTCAGGATACTTCTCAGCCCTGCCGGCGTGGTCCAGGGTATAGCCGATCGCAAAACCGATGACAGCGAAGACGGCAAGATATTTCAGTCCGGCCAGGAAATCACCGCCAAAAGGCTTCCGGTAGTCCGGGGGATAGTCACCGTCAGGATAATAAATTTCGGTTACCCGGGTTTCATGCTTTCTTCTGGCAATCTCCTCATCCGAAATCTCATAGCGTACCCCGTTAACGGTAACCGGCTTTCGTTTGTCCTTATTGACAATCCGGTTCTGAATATCGGCGATTAGCCTTCTTATCGCCATCCCCTGGCTCAGGGCATCCGAAAGCCGGATATAGGAAAAGGTATGCCAGACCTCACGGTCAGCCTCGTAAATACCGAGACCGTAGCAGGTAAAGATTTTGCGAAGTTCGTAATAACGGCGTCTTCTGAGCAGACTGTCCACGAAATGATTAAAGTGGGTGCCGTTCCGGAACCGGTATTCCCCGTTTCCGAACACCGCGGCAGTAATACTGCTGAGCCGGGCCTCCAGCACCTGGCGGGTTTCGCTCTCCGGAAAAGCAGTGCTCAAAAAAATCAGGGCATTCTTGTGCCGGCGCAGGAAATCCTGATAGTCCTCCGCACTGCGCTTCTGAAGAACCGCCGCACTTTCCTCGAAATCCCGGGGTGTGAGGTAGACACTGGCCCCCAGACGAAATTTGCGAACCGCAGACAGCCGGTAACCGAGATAAAGAGCCTGCCAGACCCCGTTTTTAAGCCAGGGTTCCGCGTTCGGAGAAGAATCCTTCGAAATGAAGGAATCCCCGGGGGGCTTTGAAATATACTCTCCGGCATCCCTGAGTTCCGAAACCAGATCCTGATTTCCGTCATTAAATTCCGCAAAGGAGATCAGAGTGCCGCTGAAAAGAAGACGAACCGCCCGGTTCAGATACTCGCCGTCCGGGCTCATATTCAGCGCCTCGTCGATAACGGAAGCGCCGAAATCGTCCAGTCCGAAAAACCATCGCCCCCCGCAAAAGATACGCCGATCGCCTCCGGGGAAGGCATACCCGGCGGCCAGCGCCGCCCCCCGGGGATCAAGATGTTCCCGGGTTATGGCCTCCCGGAGCCGCACCACCAGATGATAATACTTCCGGATATCCGGGAGCTTGCGGTTTTCCGGGCTTACGGAATAAAGCAGAGCCCGGAAATGCCGGAACACCGGAAGCTCCTCCGCCTCATCCCGGGAGACGCTTTCCTGAGCCTGACGGGACACCTCGGAAACCAAATCCGCAAAAGAGAAATATTCCCTTCCGCAAAATACAAAACCGTCTCCCGTATCCCGGGAAGAAAGATCGTGCATAAAAAGTCTCCGGCTCCTCTGTCGGGGAAAGGGAACAAAAAAAACACCGCCCGGATATCCGTTCAATCCGGAAACCCCCTTGAAGAATACGACTTTCCTGCAAAAACTTTAAACACTACCGTGATTCGGGGGATAATTTTTTGGGGAATATCATAAAGGAAACCTGAAAACATCTCTGAATACAAATCTCCCGGTATTTAAAAAACGGAAAGGATATAATGACGTGCGGCGGAACCGGCAAGGGCCGGACACTGCATTTCCGCCATTCATCATAACCCCGACAGGAGATCATTATGGAACGCTTTCACGAGGGAGACATTGTCCGGCATTTCAAGCGAGAAAACGTCAGTCCCGCAACCACGGAATACCTTTACCGGATTCTGGCCTTCGCCACCCATACCGAAAACCATGAAAAACTCGTAATCTACCAGGCACTCTACCCGCCATTCAAGGTCTGCGCCCGCCCGCTGGAGATGTTTGAGAGCGAGGTGGATCATGCCAAGTACCCGAATGCCTCCCAGAAGTACCGCTTTGAGACGGTGCCCCGGAATCCGTTTCCGGAAGGCTGAGCGCCCGGAAGAATCTCCTGAACCCCGCCCCTCCGGGGTTTCGGGCTATGCCTCCGGGGCAGGCACGGCGCTGACTTCGGAATTCCCTGAGGCATTCCGGGAAGCCGCAAGTACCGGAAAGACTCCGAAGGTAATAAACATTACCGAAAACCCGCCGAGTAATCTGGCATACCGGTGCGGCAGTATCTGCGACAAAAACGGAGTTACCACGGTATAAAGGAACAGCAAAAGCAGCATTCCGGCAATCGTAACCCCGAGTCTCCGGAGTGCCGGGACGTTCCCGGTATCATACCCTCTGAAATACTGTAAAAACACCAGGGCGGCGGATACCCCGAGGTAATAGCCAATCCCCTTATAGGAATTCAGCACCATCTTTGACGGATCCACCACAAGTTTTCCGGCGGCATCCGCAACTTCCGGATAGGACTTTAGTTCAAAATACGCAGCGGATATGATGCTGACCGCCACGGATACCAGGAACAGGATCCAGGCTTTGCGGGTTTTGGAGCTGCCCCGATCCAGCCAGCGGAACACTCTGTTCATCACCAGAATCAGCGCCAGCGTGCTTATAAGACCGACAAGGACGTCCTGCGGAGTATGAACCCCGAGATAGTTTCTGGAAAACAGAATCAGAAGCAGCATGACAAATGCCGCGGCCAGAAGGATCCGGGAACGGCCCCAGGTCTTCACGGCAATACCCCCGAAAACCGCAGTGGCGTTGGCGGAATGGCCACTGGGAAAGGAATATCCGGTGGCCGCAGCCTTCGCATCTCCGGGAGGTATTATCAGCTCATCCCGCACCCATGGTCTCAGGGCGCACACCGTAAGCTTGAGGAGTCCGTTCAGCATCTCACTGTAACCGGCAGCCTGTACCAGAAAGGTTCCCAGCCGGGTACTGAATCCGAAATAGATCAGAACCAGCATAAGCAGGGTGAACTTTCCGCCTCCGAATTCCGTAACAAACAGGATAAATCCGGTGAAGGCATTATGACTGTACTCCCGGAACTCCTGAAGAGCCATAAGGAAATCCAGATCCGCACGGAAATCCGGGGATCGGAAAACGGTCATACTGAGCACGGTAACGGCAAGAGTCAGCAGAAGCGCAACAATAATGGCAAGCTTTTCGATTCCGGAACTTACAAAGGTCTCCGGCAGTTTCTCCTGTGACATGGCAATCCTCCTGGCAAAAGTAAAAATGATAAATCATAAAAAAGGCCTGGCTAAGCGCTCTCCCCGGAAGCCTCATCCCCTGCGGAAGAAACACCGCATCCCGTTACGGCGGCCAGAACCGGAAAAATTCCGAAGACGCCGAATATCACCGCAAAGCTGCTCAATGCCCGGGCAAGCCTGTCCGGGAAGAGATCGGCACATACCGGCGGTACCGCCCGGTGCAGGAAAAACATGAGCAGCACCGCTCCGAGAGTCATGAATACCCGATGCTTCAGGGAGGCGTTTTCCGCCTGATAGCCTCTGAAATAGTGGCTGAAGATCATCACCGAGGTCACTCCCAGGTAGAGCCCGATTACCTGCCAGGAATCCAGCGCCAGCTTTGCAGGATCCGCCACCAGATTCCCGGCGGCATCCCGGGCTTCGGGGTAGGTCTTGTTTTCGAAATACACGGCGGAAAGAATGCCGATCACCGCGGAAATCAGAAACAGCAGCCATTTCTTCCGGCCCCTGACACGGTAATCACCGGTTTCAAGCCAGCGGAATATCCTGCACATAATCAGGATTATGGCCAGGGTGCTCGCAAAGCCGATAATGACGTCCTGCGGCGTATGCACTCCCAGGTAGTTCCGGGAAAACAGCACCAGAAGCAGCAGACAAACCGCTCCGGCTCCGAGCCATCTGCACCTTGGTCCGACCTTAAGGGCCAGACTGCCGTAAACCGCGGTGGCATTTGTGGAATGGCCGCTGGGGAAGGAATAGCCGGTGGCTGCCACCCTTGCATCTCCCGGCGGAATAATAAGCTCATCGCGAATCCAGGGTCTCATGGCGCAGACTGTAAGCTTGAGAAAACCGTTCAGCATGCAGCTGTACCCGACAGTCTGCAGCATAAAGCTTCCCTGCCGGGAGCTGAATCCGAAATATACCAGCGCCAGTACCGGCAATGTAAGATACGAGGTTCCGAACCAGGTTATGATCTGAAAGAATCCGGTAAGTATATCGCTGCTGTATTCCCGAAATTCCTGAAGAGCCATCAGGAAATCCAGATCCGCATGGAAATCCGGCGATCGGAAAAACGTCATGCTGAGAACTGTAACGGCAAGAGTCAGCAGAACCGTAACAATAATACCAATGTTTTCAAAAGCGCGGCAGGCGGACCCGACCGGAAGTTTTTCCTGTGACATGACGATGGTCTCTTTTTGCAAAAGGCTCAGACGGATCCGGTAACACCGGCCCGTCTCCGGGATAACGGATATCCCTTTTCCATGTTACACCTCATTTCCCGGAAAAAATCTTGCAGGAATCACAATGCGATCCTCAGCAAAATCCGGCATGCCTGTCAGGATCAATCGGGATGAGATTTCACAAAAACCTGTATCTCCGGGGGCGACCGAAAAAGTTTCAGAAAAAAACAGTCCGGATCCCATATTCAGGATTTTTTCCGGTAAAAATTCTCCTTTCCGGCAGAAATTCAACCACAAAAATTCCTGTCCGTTATAATCAAAAGGCGGTTTGTATTATTTTTTTCAATTATGAGGTAACACGGCAATGTCGCTTATCAATAAGAATATTGTTGATTTTACCGTTCAGGCTTTTTTGGACGGCGAATTCAAAACCATCACCAGACAGGATACCCTGGGCAAATGGAGCGTTTTCTTCTTCTATCCGGCAGATTTTACCTTTGTCTGCCCTACCGAACTTGAGGATCTGGCCAACAAGTACGAGGAATTCAAGTCCATCGGCTGCGAAATTTACAGTGTGTCCTGCGACTCTCATTTTGTTCACAAGGCCTGGCACGATGCCTCCAAGACCATCCAGAAAATTCGCTACCCGATGCTGGCGGATCCTACCGGCACTCTTGCCAGAGGCTTTGATGTCATGATCGAATCCGAAGGCATGGCCGAACGCGGAAGTTTCATTGTAAATCCCGAGGGCAAAATTGCCGCTTATGAAGTAGTAGCCGGAAACATCGGACGCAATGCGGACGAACTCTTCAGAAGAGTGCAGGCACTGCAGTTTGTTGCCGAACACGGGGATCAGGTATGTCCGGCCAAGTGGAAGCCGGGTGCCGAAACTCTGAAGCCGAGTCTGGATCTGGTAGGACTTATCTGATCGGTATTAAGTCCTGACGAAAAAAATGAACGAGCAAGGGGGGCGGTCCCCCTTTTTTCATTTCGGAAGGGCTCTTTTGAGAATCAGTGGCCTCATTCCGCCCTCCGACAGTGTTGCAAAAAAAACTTGCTCCTGCCGCACCCTGACCGGTTCCGGGATATCCCGCCTTCCCGGGAAACTTTCCGAACCTACCGGCTGGCACCCCCGCCCCGGGTACTCCCGCCGCCGTGAGAACCTCCGGATCCCCGGCCGCCGCCACTTCCCGATCCGGCTCTCAGGAGGCAGTCCAGCAAAAACAGTGCCAGGGCTGCAAGAAAGCTTTTCCAGCGCCTGCACTCGGCAGCCGGATCCCGGTAATAGCGGAAGCAGATCCTCCAGAGCAAAAAGAGAAAGCAAAGGGAACCGGACGAGAGACCGATCCAGAAATTCCGGGGCGGCGGGGGCAGCGGCACCGGATCATTACGGTACTGTTCCCGGGGAACCTCGGCCGCATTTTCATAAAAGGTCACCGCTGCCGGCACCGGAATCCGGTACCGGCCGTAAAGCTCGATCATCACGGCGGCAAAGGTATTCCGGGCGGCCAGATTCCACTTATCGGCCTTCACCGGAGCCACGGCATGTTCATCAAGGATTCTGCCGGCCTTGCCGTCAGGAATGACGTCCTCGATGCCGCTGCCGATCCTGAGAACCATATGATGATCCCGGGAATCCAGAAGGAGCAGGACCCCGTTGTTCTTTGTGGCATCGCCCACCCCTATGGCATTAAAGAGGTCCGTGGCATAGGCATTACAGTCCGGATCGCATCCGGGGACCGTGACCAGGTAAAACTCCGCTCCGGATTTGTCCTGAAGGGCTCTGACCTCTCTGTCGATATACTCTGCGGTTTCCGGAGTAATGACATTGGAGGCATCCATAACCGCAAAATATGGAGTGGGATAAACCCTGACGGACATGCCATCCGCCACTGCCTCCGCAAAACCGCTGACCAGGTAAAAACTGATGCCCGCGGCAAGAACGGCAAAAAGCACGCAGGAAATAATCTTTTTCATAACGCATCAGGATCCGGAACGCCTGCCCGGGACATGTCCGCAAATTTCAGTCCCCTGAGTTCCGGTCTCTCCGAAATCACGGTCATGGCCTCCGGAGAGGAGTCGATGCCGATAACCCGGCGCCCCTGACTTATCCCGGCGGAAAGGAAGGACCCGGATCCTGCGAAGGGATCCATGATAAGGGAATTCTCCCGGGAAGACTGGCGGACGATCATTTCCAGCATTTCGGAATTCTTTTCGGTAGGATAGCGGGGATACTGGGGATCCTTGTAATTCAGCCAGATATCCTGAATCTTCTTTCCCGCGGCATCGTCCGCATACCTGATGATCCGGGGCACTCCCGTGGCAGACCATTCAATAAGCCCCTTTTCGTCGAGATCCGCAAGCACGGAGGGTGCATAGCGCCAGTGGCGTCCCGGGGGCGGCAGCTGATTCCGGAACAGCCCGCCGGTCTCCCCGGCAGATTCTCCCGGGGCATGACAGGGAACCGTGGTATATCTCCGGCCCCGGGCATCCTTTTTTCTGTAGAGACGGGCAATATCCTCTTCGGAATAGGATTCCGTAACGCCGTTAAAGATCACCTGATCCCGGTTTTTGGCATAAAAATAAATGACATCCTTGTAATTCCCGTAGCCGGCCCGGGAAAAATTCTTGGGGTTGCACTTCACCCGGGAAATATCATTCAGAAAATTGTCAATTCCGAACACCTCGTCAAGAAGAATTCTGAGATAAGGTCCGGCCCGGTTGTCGATATGGAGATACAGGGAACCGGATTCGCCGAGGAGAAGATGCATAAGACAGAAACGCACCCGCATGAATTCCAGGTACTGATCCATGGGCATGCTGTCGTTATAGGCAACCCGGTCCGATTTGCCGTGGCTGACAGTGGAAACCCGATCCTCGCCCCTGAAAAAACAGGATCGGGTATTGAACGGAGGATCGGTATAAATAAGGTCGATCTTACCGGCAAATTTACGGAGAAGACTGAGCATGACCTCATAATTATCGCCGGTAACCGCAAGACCGGTCTCAAAATCGGAAGGTAAATCCCGGGCCTCAGCGGACGCGGCCAGAAGCTCCTCCCGAATCTCCGCAAGCGGCCTTTTTCCGGGGTATTGTAAATCCATGAAACACCTGAAAAAACACTAAATCCGGGAACTCACCCGTCCAAAAAATCAGGACTCCAGAACGTCCTGATCCACATCCCGGGGATCCACGGCATATCTTCTTAAAAATTCCCGATAGTCACGATCTGACTGAATGAGCATAATCTCCCGGAAGCGGCCGGTTTCCAGGGATCTGAAACCGGCCATCTTCTCTCCGGTACAGCAGCCAATGCGGATCAGCGGCTTTTCCCGGGACTTGTCGTAGGGAGTAACGTCCGGCCTTTTTCTGCCGAAGGAAAACAGCTTGTCAAAAAACATGGCATTATCCGTTCTTGGAAACTATGATTTCCGGCGGGGAGCGGGCATGCGCCGCGGATCAGTTATTATTGCCCCAGGCATCCTGTGCCACCACCACCTCAACCCGGGCCAGCTTGATAGCCCCGATAAGCTCCTCGTCATAGGGAGGCTGATCGGTTACCAGTCTGGTTATCTCCGACCAGGAGGCAAAGGTATGCACTGCAGTCTGGGCAATCTTGCTGTGATCGGCCACCACGGTAACCTCGCTGCCTCTTCTGATAACGGCGCTGTAAGTGCTGCCGATATCGTAATCCGCACTGCATATGCCGCCCTTGTTCAGACCGGAGGTTCCGATAATGACCTGGTTGGCGTAAACGCGCTCCAGGAAATTGATGGTATCCGCCCCGTAGACACAGCGTTCCCGGGGATTATAGGTACCGGGACACATCTGAACTCTGATAGTGGAATTGGTGGCAATGACTTCTGCCACGGCAAAGGAATCGGTAACCACCAGGAGATCGTGCTTTTCGGCGGCAAGTCTTCTGGCTACATGCAGGGCGGTGGAACCGCCGGCAATGATAATCACGTCGCCATGGTTAACAAACCGGGTGGCTTCCCTGGCAATGTTTTCCCGTTCCCTGACAAACATCTGCTCTCTCTGACCGATATCACCATCCGGAGAAAGCGGACGGGAAGCCCCGCCGTAGGTACGGTTTATAAGACCTTTCGACTCCAGCTCCTCCAGATCCCTTCTGATGGTTTCTGTGGAAACCTGAAGACTCCTGGCCAAATCCAAAGCCCTGATGGTGGGTGTGGCCTGAAGTTCGGCGATTATCTTCTGCTGGCGCTCCGTCTTGGACAGTCTGGCCATGAATCATCTCCCCCGTAACAAGAAAGCCAGACAGCAGTCTGGCCTTCGTACTGAATCTGAACCGGTATCAGTCAAACAGCGCGGTATCTTCAAGAGCCGGCATCTCGACTTCGATAATTTCATCCTCTACCTTGCGCAGAGCTCTCTTCTGATCCTGAGTGTCAAGGAAAGCTTCGGTAATAAGACCTTCTTCGATTTCACGAAGAGCGATGACAGTGGCCTTGTCATTTTCAGGATCCACCAGAGGATCACAGCCGTGAACGGAAATCTGACGTGCCCTTCTTGCCGCATTCAAAACAAGATCAAAGCGGTTGCCCATCTGTCTTACTGCATCTTCAACAGTTACTCTTGCCATTTAAAACTCTCCTGATAAACTGCCTCTCCGTAAGAAGCGGCATGCATTATATCACAAAACACGGCATAAAAACGCCGGCAGCACTGAAATTTCACAAAACCGGATTATCGGCATCCGGCGGCCCCGGGACGGCGCTTCGAAGGGAGGATCGGGGCTTTTGAATTCCCTGCCGGAATCTGAGAATGGCGCACGCCGGGACGGAATGTCTTTCCGGAAAGCCCGCGCAATTCACCGGAAGGACTTCCGGCTACAATGCCGGCAATTCAATAATTCCCGCATGCACCAGGGCAATCAGGATAAGAATCAGAATCACGCCAAGAACCAAAAACACGGGGACAATACCGCCCTTTCCTTCCCTTCCGCCCTCTCTCCCGCGGCTCTCCGAAGTACCGGAATTTTTCCCCGGAGCCCGGCCCGAAGCCCGTTCGGACTGCTTCCGAAACGCCCGCCGATCCCCCGGGGTGATTTCCGGAACCGTAATAAAGCGACCGAGATACCCGTTCCTGACCGCCTTCTCTGAGGACAGCGGAGGAAGATCCGCAAGAACAGCCTTCCCGAAAAGCGTCTCCTCGACAGCGCGGTTGCGGGATGCCGCGAAATCTGCCATCTCACTGAAAACGGAAATGCCCTGCTTTTCGGCATAAAGCGCGCAAACCACGGATGCGGAGGAGACGGAAATATCCAGAGGCCATCTCAGCACCTTGGCCAGACGGGGATATACCTGGGCAATGCCCGACAGCGCGGAGGTTTTCCTGTCAAATATCAGAACCGCCGCACCCGCATCATTCCGGAACGAGCCGCAGAATACCGTCTCCCCGCCCAGATCCCGGCGTTCCATTTCCAGAATTCCGGTAAGATATCCTGAAACCTCCGCAAAGGCCGGAGAATCCGTGAGGAAAGACTCTGAAATCCCCGTTGTTTCCGAATCTGAAATCATTGCCGCATCAGACCCGGCGGGAGCTGTCTCCGACAACATTTCCTTCCCGCTTTCCGTGCCAGTACCGTCATGAGAAGTCTCTCCGTTTCCCGCTGCCGGCATCGCAGGTTCTCCGGCATTCTTCTCCGGAGAGGATTCCGCCTCGGGGGCAGTATCCTTTTCGGAATCACCGGTTTCCGCTTCCGGATCTTCCCGCCCGGCACCGGGGGCCTCCGGCACTGCCGAATCCGTGTTTTCCGGAGCGACCGGGCCGCCATGGGAAAATTGCCCGCTCTCAGGGTGAGTCTCACCGGGAGTCACGGAAGCCGGGTTTTCGGATGAACGCTCCGGAATCCCGCCCGCAGAAATTCCTTCCGGCCGAATGGAAAGCTTCATAACCAGATCCGCGAGTCTCCGGGAATAAAGCTTCATCATATAAAGATCGCCAATCTCCGGGGGCGCGGAATCCCCGGCTTCGTTTCCGGGAGACTCCCCGTCCGGTTTCCGAAGAGGCCCTCCGGAAGCATTTTCAGGCATGTCCTCTTCCGGAGTGCGGAAGCTGTCAATAATTCCGGAAAACAAAGCGGAATAATCTCCGCCGTAATCCAAACCGGGGGACTTAAGCGGTCCGGGGAACATCCGGGCATCCATGTAAAGCTCGAAAAACTGCATGTCCAATGAAACCTCTGTCCTTTGAAAACGGGAAAAGGGAACCCCTGTGACAGGGATTATATACCAGCGGAATATGATAAATCACCATTCCGGGGTTATTAAATGCGGAACATCGGTCATTCATCAAACTGATGCCATCCGCAGTGTCCGGACAGGAAAAACCAACAGTATTTGAACTTCGGGAGATCCGGCAGCTCCGAATTGCGATACAATCCCCGGTACACAATTATTAAGGACGTAAACCATGACTTATAAATTTGACACCCTTCAGGTACATGCCGGACAGGAACAGGCGGATCCCGCCACCGGAGCCCGGTCCGTGCCCATCTACCTTACTTCATCCTACGTATTCGGCAATGCCGAGCAGGCCACCAACCGCTTCAATCTCAGCGATCCCGGGAACATCTACAGCCGTCTCACCAATCCGACTGTTGAGGTTTTTGAAAAGAGAATGGCCGCGCTTGAGGGCGGCGCTGCCTCCCTGGCCACCAGCTCCGGTCTGGCCGCCGTCAACTATGCCGTGATTGCCCTGGCTCACGCCGGCCAGAACATTGTGGCCGCACAGAATCTCTACGGCGGAACCTTCGAGCTTTTTCACGACACCCTGCCCAACTACGGTATTACCACCACCTTTGTGGACCCTTATGACTACGAGGGGTTCGAGAAGGCCATAGATGACAATACCCGGGCTCTTTATGCAGAGACTCTCGGCAACCCGAACTGCGATCCGGTGGATATCTCCAGACTGGCAGACATCGCTCACCGGCACGGCATTCCCCTGATCATTGACGCCACCTTCACCCCGCCTTCGGTGATCCGGCCGATTGAGTACGGAGCCGATATCGTCGTGCATTCCGCCACCAAGTTTATCAGCGGGCACGGCACCGGTCTCGGCGGCGTAATCACCGACAGCGGCAAATTTGACTGGAAAGCCTCAGGAAAATTCCCGGCCCTCACCGAACCCAACGCTTCCTACAATAACGTGGTATTTGCGGATGCCTGCGCTCCCGCCGCCTTCGTGAACATGATAAGGGCCATTATTCTCCGCGATACCGGATCCTGCCTCTCCCCGTTCCATGCCTTCCTGTTCATTCTGGGACTGGAAACCCTCTCCCTCCGTCTCCGGAAGCATACGGACAATGCCCTTCGGGTTGCGGAGTTCCTGAGCCGGCATCCGAAGGTGGAAATGGTCAACCACCCTTCAGTCACCTCTGACGTCCGTCAGCAGGAAATCTACCGGAAGTACTATCCGAACGGCGCAGGCTCCATCTTCACCTTTGACGTGAAAGGCGGCATAAAGGAAGCTCAGACGGTGATTGACAGTCTTAAGCTGTTCTCCCTTCTGGCAAATGTCGGAGATGCGAAGTCGCTGGCCATTCATCCGGCCACCACCACCCATGCGCAGCTTTCCGGGGATGAGCTTCTTAAACACGGAATCAGGCCGAACACCATCAGGATCTCCATTGGCATTGAGGATGCCGATGACATCATTCAGGATCTGGATCAGGCACTCGCAAAAATCTGAAGCTGAATACTGAATTCAGGGAAGGACTCCCCCGCGGATCTTCAGGCAATACTGCCCGAAAACACGCGGGGAGTTTTTTTTGCTGCCGCTTCGGGAATGAAGCGTCAGGTTCCTGAGTTACTGCTGTCCTGCCGGGACTTGCCGGAGCCTCCGTTTCCGCGGCCTTCCTGCCTGTTCCGGAGGTAAAGCTGCCAGGAATTGAAGGCATTATGCCAGATACTGTAGAAGCCGCCGGTAATGGCAGTTACCGGAGTGAAGAAGGTATACCCGGTCCAGATCATGAACACGGTGCTTTTCTGCCCCATGGCCTGTCCGGCCGTCATGCCGTCTCCGGATAAGCCGCCCAGCCCCCTGCCGAGAACAAACTGAATGACGCAGGCGGCGAGAGACACTCCCGCAATCTCCAGAATGCCTCCGATCCCCAGCGGGGAATGCACCAGAATTCGCACGGAAACCGCCATGGCCAAAGGAAGCGAAACCAGCCAGAAATAAAATGCCAGATCCGGAACTTTTCCGATCCTTTCCAGAAATCCGGGACAGAACCGGCGGCAGACGACCACCATAAGCAGCGGCCCCGCAAGAAGCGGCATTACCTTTCCCAGGATCACCGCAAAGGAGGTGCCGAAGGAAAACCCGGGAAGCGGGTGCGCAAAAGGAACCGCAGCCGGAATCAAAGCCGCGGAAAGAAAATTCACAAGAACGGTGTATGACATGACATGTGCCACAGAGCCGGACAGCTTGCGGACAATCACAGCCGCAGCCGTGGCCGTGGGGCAGATAAAGGCCAGCATGGCCGATTCGAGAACAATGCGAATCTCCGTGTCCGGAAAGCGCCAGAGAACAGCGGCAAGCCCGCAGAAAATTCCTCCCTGAACCAAAAGCAACGGGAGCGTCCATACGGCGGGACGGAGATCCGAAAACCGCACTTTGGCAAAGCTGATGAAGAGCATGATAAAAATCAGAACCGGCTGCACCACTGAAACTGCCGTGAGCACCGTCTTTATGTCCGGAAGCCATGTCAGAATCCCGGCCGGAAGCGCCCAATAAAGATAACGGACAGCGAGATAGGAAAGAATTCCGACGATAATTGCCAGCGGGAGACTCCAGTTACCGGCAAACCTTCTTAAATTCATACCAAACCCTCCGTCGTTCGGGAGCCGCTGATGCGTCAGAAGGAACTGTGCTGCTCTTACGGAGATCGGTACCCCGGGTTCCCTGTCCGGAATGCAGCTTCATTTGCAGCTCGTCTTCACACTTTTTCTCATTATACCTTTTTCCGAGAGATTTCCCGCCATTCACATAAACGCTGTCGGGAGGATGAACAAGCACCTGGATAAAGACAATGAAGAGTGCCATAAGAGCCGGTGTTCCCGAAGCGAAGGTGCAGGAGTTTATATCCTAATCATCAAATATCGGCCTTGAATTTTTTCTGACAGCATCAATTTCAAAATCAAAAAGATTTTTTCTGTGAGATTCATAAACAATATTTTCCGGATCTGATATATTCGGGAAAAACACATCCATAATCATTTTTACCTGAAATTGATCCAGAGGAATTCTGATACTGTTTTTATACATTATATCATCACTCATTGAAAATACGATGTGGAAGATATATTTATCTTCATCATGTCCGCCGCCGGATTTTCTTCTCTGAAAAGTCACAACTCTTTCAACATAGCATCCGACTTTTTTTATCATATTTCTGGGCACAGTATAGAAATCAATACCGTTATAAGCATGAACAAAACTGTCGCTTATCACTGCACAGCTGTAGAAATTTGTAAAAGCATATCCATTTTTATATGATTCCCTGATCTCCCTGATTCTTTTCCGGTATTCCGGATTACGGGCAAGCCACCCGGGGAAAACACGCAGAGAAAGTAACCACAGCAGCGCAATACCGAGGAATTCTCCGGCGGTAACGGTAAGAATCATTGTCCATGTCTGAGCTCCGGAGCTGAGGTTCTCCGGCAGAAGAAACCGCATAATCTGAACGGATATGACGAAAAATACCGGAGGAATCAGAAAGATATAAACAAAAAAATATTTAACAAGTCTTTTCTTGATATAACGAAAACTCAGATCCAAAACCAAATATGGCATGAATAATCTGCGAACGGGATGATTTGCAGAAAAATCCTGATATTTTCTAAGCCAGGTCTTTCCGTAAAAATATTTTCCGGAACGCACCAGATCCTCAAAGTATTGAGCTGTTTTATTAAGATTTCTGTCAGTAATTTTATCACTGATACTGATGCCTGACGTTATACCGATTACCATTAAAAAAGCACCAATAAAGAAGGTAAATCGTTCAGCACTTTTACCGAGCAAATCATCGAATATAATCGAAAATATTATCACGCCTATACCAGCAGCAAACAGCAGGACATATATTATAATTTTTGAAAATTCTTTTTTTGGACGAGGCGGTGGTACATTGGAATACATATAACTATTTCCCTTGCTGTGTTTTCTAAACGGCATCATTCATAAGTCCGGTTCAAATATACAACAGAAGAGCAAAACCTGTAAATCTTCGAAATCTCCCTGTTCCAAAAATCAGCAGAAACACTGTTTATGCCGGTGGCAATGACTGTAACCGTGAAAAACCCAAAGACTGCCGCCGGAGGGAAGCGAACCCCGTAAATGATAAATCTCCTGAAATCAGACTCCCCGTTTTCACCTGTGACACCGGCAGTTTCGGAACATCCGGCGGATTTGTGGTAAGATCCGGAACAGGCTTCGGATTCCGGGAACGGGGAACTCCACCGGAATCCCGCCGGGTTTTTCATAAAAACGTTCACAAAACGAGATAACGCAAAATGACTGATACCAATAACCAGACCTCTCAGATTCAGTACATCAGGGAGGCTCAGGAGATCTCCTCCGGAATGAACTCCTCCCTCCTTATATACATCCTTTCATACTTTTTCATGCCGCTGTTCTTCCTGAGCATTCCCAAAGCCTACAAGCTGGCCTTCCGGGCTCAGAAGCTTCTGGAGGCAGCCGGAAAGAACGACGCCAGTCTTGAGGCTGAGGCCGTATACAAGCAGCAGAAGCTGAAGTGGAATCTTCTCCTGGGACTGATCTTCGGAGGCTTTGGCATGGGAATTCTCGCCTGGATACTCCCGAATGAAATCGGCTATTATGTAGGCCTGCTGTACGGCGTATTCTCACTGGTATCCCTGTTTTTTTTCATATACGCGGATGTAACCGCCCTGAAAAAGCGTCTTTCCATAAAAGCCGCCATTGACGAGATCGGCGGCTGAGAAAGATCGTCTCCGCCTGTAGACCGAAGCCCCCATTCCCCGGGGGTTTCTTTTTTTGTCTTCGTAAAGAGCTGACGGGTCTCCCGGAGTCCTCCGAATCCCCGACTATCTCTCCTCGGCTGCCGGTCTCCGCCCTCCGGAAATTGTTACAAAATTTGTCTGTTTAAAACATTGTTTTACAAATTCAAAAAACATGACGTCCCGGCAATACTCCGTCGCGGAACTCTGATATCCTTGACATATACGGGGAGAGTGGCATTTCGCTCCTGCATTTCCCGCTCTTCTCAGGAATTTTTCTTCTCATTCCGGTGTTACCGGTGTATTTGGAGATTCGTTATGAACTTTTGCAAATCCCTGTTCCTGTCCGTAAGTTTCCTGCTCCTTGGAAGTGCCGCCATGGCCACCGTTCCGGAAAATCCTCCGGTTCCTGCCGATGACAAGAAGACCGTACCCGAAGTCACCGCCTCCCGGGCCGAGGTTCTGATGGTGCTTGACAAGAGCGGATCCATGTACAGTCTTACCGGAGACACCATCGGCGGCTTTAATTCCATGATCCAGAAGTATCGCGATCTGAAGCTGCCGGTAAAGGTCACCACCGTGCTTTTCAACAACAAAACCCAGGTGCTGCATAACCGGGAACCTATTGAGAACATCAGGGAGCTGACCAAAAAGGATTACGTTGCCGAGGGATCCACCGCGCTTCTGGATGCCATGGGAGAAAGTCTTACCAATCTGTCCAAAATCCAGGAGCTTCAGAACAACAAGGATATCCAGGTGATTGTGGTTATCATCACTGACGGCATGGAAAACGCCAGCAAGGAATACCGGAAGGACAGCATCAAAAAAATGGTCAGCGAGCATCAGGAGAAGGACGGCTGGAAATTCGTATTCCTTGGCGCCAACATCGATGCCGTCGGCGAAGCCGGCTCCCTCGGAATAGATACCAATAATGCAGTCAGGTATAAAAATTCCGCTTCCGGAGTCCGCTCCAACTATGATGCCGTGGTGGACTTCACCATGGAAGCCATGGCTCCCGCAGAAGCTGTCGGAGCTTCGGCCGGAAGCTGGAAGAAGAAGATCGAAAAGGACGATGACAATGACAGCGGCAGCAGCAAATAGCTGACCGATTAGGCCGTTAGCGGCACTCCGACATCCCGGGAGCATCCCTCTTCCGGGATTTTTTGTCATTTGGCAGCACTGTTCTCCTGAATAGTCTCCCCGAAAATAAATCGGAAAAGCACCGCGAAACGGCCGTGCACAAACTCCGGTTCTTCCGAAAATCCCTGACAGCAATGGCAAAGCCTTTACGTTAAGCGCTTTTTTACGGGCTTCCGGAAATCTCTCCTGTTTGTCATGCTTTCCCGAAAAGTTTACAATACGCCGGGTGATCGCCGTCTCCTGAAACTGCATTATTTCAAAAATTGCAGGATCTGCCGAAAGGAACATTTCCGGGGTGGCGGCTGCCTTCGGTTCCGCTTTCCGGGACGGTACCGGACACAATCAGCGAGAAATCCCGGATCTGCCAGGATAACCACCGGAAAAGAAGCTACCGACATGAACAGCAACTGGAAAAACATCATAAACGGCGTTCTGTATTCCTTCAGGGGAGGCGTGTACCCCGATGAGCACAAAAGCGGCACCAGCGGGCTTCACAGCGTTTCCCTGGGAATTCCCGAAACCCTGGTAATTCCGCTCCGGCAGCATTCGGGAAGAGCCGCCGAGGTGCTGGTGAAGCCGGGGCAGCATGTTCTTAGAAACGAGCCCCTGACGTCTCCTGCCAATGATCGGCAGGTGCCGGTGCACGCTCCGGTATCCGGCACCGTTACCGCCATCACCGAAGCTCCCATCGCCCACCCGGGAGGACTCACGGAGCCCTGCATCATTCTTAAAAGCGACCCTGAAAACTCAGCGGAGGAATATCAGAACCCGTCCTACCCGAACTATAAGGAAATTCCGATAGACACCCTGCTGGATCACATCAGAAACATGGGCATTGCCGGACTTGGCGGAGCCGGATTCCCCACAGAGGCCAAACTCAGGTCCAGCGTCAAAGCTCAGAACTGCGAGGTTCTGATTATCAACGGTGCGGAGTGCGAGCCCTACATCACCTGCGACGATCGCCTGATGCAGGAGGCTCCGGAAGACATTCTCCGGGGTATCGACATCCTGAGATATATCCTGAAACCGCGTTTCACCGTCATCGCCGTGGAGGACAACAAGCCCGAGGCCATAAGAAGCCTGGAAAACAAAATTTCCGAAACCGGCCTTAAGGATATCCGGGTTACCGCCATCCCTGTGAAATATCCCTCGGGAGCTGCCAGAAACCTGATAAGGATCATCACCGGAATCGAGATCCCCTACAGTGCCCGATCCACCGCCTACGGAGTGGTGGTTCACAACGTTTCCACCGCATTTTCAGTCGGCGAGGCCGTGCTCCGGGGACAGCCCCTGACCCGCAGAATGGTAACCGTGGCCGGGGACGCCCTGACCTCAAAAATGAATGCCTGGGTTTACCTGGGCACTCCGGTTTCATATATCCTCTCGGAATGCGGCTACCGTCCTCCCGAGATTCCCAGGATTATTGTGGGCGGCCCCATGATGGGCTTCACCATTCCCCATACCCAGGTACCGGTAATCAAAACCGTCAACTGCATCATTGCCCCGGACGCAAACGAAATCAAGCGCACCAAGCCCCAGGTGGACTGTATCCGCTGCGGCCGCTGCGCCCATGCCTGCCCGGTACGGCTGGTACCCTATGAAATCTACGACTACTGTGTAAACGGCGAATTCAAAAAGGCTTCCGAAACCGGTCTCCGAAGCTGCATTGAATGCGGCTGCTGCTCCTTTGTATGCCCCAGTGCCATCCGTATCGTGGCCGCCATCAGAATTGCCAGGGCCGAGGTTAAAAACGAAAAACTGAAGGAAGAAAAGCTTAAAACCGCAAGAGAACGCTTCGAGGCCAAGAAAGCCCGGATCGAGGCCGAAGAAAAGGCCCGGCAGGAAAGAAAGGCAGCAGCCCTGGCCAGAATACAGGCACAGAAAAACTCCGCCGCCCCGAAACCGGCCCCTGCGGAAGCCGCCTCCCCCGCGTCTCAGGACTCCCCGGCTCTTTCCGCGGCCGAAAAGGCCCGCATTGCACGGGAAAAAATGGCCGCTCTCAGGGCCAGGAAAGCGGCAACCGGAAACGAAGCCGCCCCCGAAAGGCCTTCCGAAGCTGCTCCTGCCCGAATGGAAAATTCCGCTTCTGAGAACACGAGACCTCTCTCCGCAGCGGATAAAGTCCGCATCGCCCGGGAAAAAATGGCCGCCCTGAAAGCGAAGAAATCGGAAAACGAAGCATCCTCCGGAACAGCTTCGGAGTCTCCTTCCGGCAATTCTCCCGAAAACGCCGCCATGGCACAGGAATCCCCGACGCCCGCTCCGGTACCGGAGGAAAAGACCGCCTCTCAGGAAAATCAGCCGCTTTCCCAGGCTGACAGAATCCGCATTGCGAAAGAGAAAATGGCCGCCCTGAAAGCAGCCAGAAAGGCGCAGGAAAAATGAATCCCGGGATCCCCGGCCGGAACCGGATAACGGTTCTGCCAGGTTCCGAAGATACTGAAACACAAAGGAATCAAACACATGAACAGCAGCTTTACCCTGGAAAGCGCCCCGCATGATCTCGGAGTTACCGCCACCGGCAGGATTATGAAAATTCTGATCCTGACCCTGATTCCGGCGGTGCTGACAAACATCTTCTTTTACGGCTTCGGGGTGCTCATCAATATCCTGCTCTGCCTTGTGTCCTGTCTCGTTACGGAGGGCATCCTGCTAAGGCTCCGGAAACGGCACCTCAATCTTCTGTGGCGGGACAGCTCCGCCGCCGTTACCGCCGTAATCCTGGGACTCACCCTGCCACAGCTTCTGCCCTGGCATCTTTCGGTAATCGGTTCCGTATTCGCCATCGCCCTGGTAAAGCATGCCTTCGGAGGACTGGGGCAGAATGTATTCAATCCGGCCATGGCGGCCTTTGTGTTTCTTCTGATAAGCTCCCCGGTGCAGATGACCAGCTATGTCTCTCCGGTTCCCGGAAACTGCAGTCACCTCACCATTTCCCGAAGTGCCGCCATTATCTTCGGTGGCACGGACTCCCGGGAGCAGGCCCGAAAGGAAGCTCAGGAATCGATACTGGAAAGTCTGGAACTTCCCGGAGACCGGAATGAGTATTACAGACTGGCCGACAGCTTTACCGGCCCCACCTTTCTGACCGATGTCATGCACGAAAGACCGGTGCCGTCAAATCCCGACGCCTCCGTCAGGGGCTGGACCGAGGGAGCTTTGGGATCCGGCAGTCTTCCCTGGCTCTTTATCGGACATATCGCCACCGGTCTGGCCTTTCTGCTGGGCGGACTGGCGCTCCTGGCTCTCCGGATTATTGACTGGCGGATCCCGGTATCATTTCTGACCGTGGCGGGCGGACTTTTTACGGTATTCTGGCTTGCAAATCCCGATGCCTTTCTCTCTCCTCTGTGGCACCTCCTGTTCGGAGCCACAATATTCGGAGCGTTCTACATCATTACCGATCCGGTAACCGCAGTGCCGAAACCCCAGGGAGCATGGATCTTCGGAGGCACGGTGGCCGTGCTTTTTGTGATAATCCGGAATCTGGGAGGCTACCCGGATGCCATGGCATTCAGCGTGCTCCTGGGAAATGCCGCAGCCCCGCTGATTTCAATTCTTACCCGCCGGAGAGAATTCGGCGCCGGTTCCACACCTGAGGTTCTGCACGACCATGACTGATACCCCTGAAAACCCGAAAATGAAATATCTCAAGGCCGGACTCACCCTGTCGGGAGTAACCCTGGTGTGCCTTTGCCTTATTTTTGCAGTAAGCGGCATTACCGGAGATGTCATCGCCCGGGGAAAAATCAATGCCCGGAACGCCAGATACGCCAGGCTGTTCGATCCGGCCTCCTTTGACAACGATCCTGCCCTGGACTGCCACGTGCTTCCCGGTCCGGGAAATACCCTCATGGAGGTTATGACCGTAAGGAAAGGCAGTGAACCCATCGGCTATATCGTAAACTACAGCGTTACCGGCGGTTACAGTTCTCCCTTTACCATGATAGCCGGCGTTCGGACCGACGGTACCGTCACCTATGCCGACATCGTGCAGTTTAACGAAACCCCCGGCCTGGGCGACAAGGTGCTCCGGGCAAACGGCAGCTTTCTGGACAGCTTTGCCGGAGCTTCTCTCAGCACCAGAAACTTTAATGTGAAAAAGGACGGAGGGGATTTCGACTACTATACCGGCGCCACGGTAACCCCAAGAGCCGTGGTCAGATCCACCGGCAGCATGCTGGAAAAGCTCAAAAACGCGGATCCCGGAACCTTCCCGTCCTGCGGACAATAACCGGAACGCCTCCCGGAAGCTGTCCGGAAACGGCAGCAAAAGCGGCATCTTATGACAAATCAGGAACAACACGCCATGACGATTACGGAAATTCTGAAAAACGGACTCTGGTCAAAAAACCCCGGACTGGTGCAGCTTCTGGGGCTCTGCCCGCTCCTGGCCGTGTCCGCCACTGCGGTAAATGCCCTGGGGCTCGGTATCGCCACCATAATGGTGCTTTCCGTCAGCAATCTTCTGATATCGCTTACCCGCCGGATCATCATCCATGAGATCCGCATCATCATCTATGTGCTTATCATCGCCAGCATCGTAACCTGCGTGGAGCTTCTGATGGAGGCCTACACCCCCGAACTTTACCAGGCACTCGGTCTCTATATCTCCCTCATTGTGACCAACTGCATTATCATTGCCCGGGCGGAAACCTTCGCCTCCCGGAACAGCGTCTTCCATTCCTTTCTGGACGGTCTGGCCAACGGTGCGGGATTTTCCCTGGTGCTTCTGTTTATCGGAATGATCCGGGAGCTGGTCGGTCAGGGAACGGTCTTTGCCGGCATGGAACAGCTTATCGGGGATCTCGGAACGAACCTGAAAACCCAGGTATTCCGAAGCGATGACGGACTTCTGATCGCCATTCTGCCGCCGGGGGCCTTTATCTCCCTGGGACTCCTCGTAGCCGGCAAAAACTTCCTGGACAGCCGCTACCGCAAAAAGCGTCTCGACAAGAGAGAAGCCGAGATTACCAGCGTGGAATAGCACCCGAAGTCTATGCCTCCCGGCGGAACGATATCCGGGCCGCCGGTATTTTTGCGGTACCTGCCGTTTTAAAGAACGGGAAAACTGTTTCTGTATCATAGTACCGCCGCTTCTGATATGATTTCCGGCAGTATCAGGAGATCCCCCATGACCATCAGCACCATTGCCCATATCAATCTCGCCAAAGGCTTCCGCGGCGGCGAAAGACAGACCGCCCTTCTTATCAGACATCTTAAAATCGCACACCCCGAACTTCGGCAGGTGCTGATCTGCCACCGGAAAAGCGAGCTCCCGGCATATCTCGACGGTGTTCCGGACCTCGACATTGTTCCGGTGTCCGGTGCTTTGGGGGGACACTTTAAAACAAGTGTCCGGGCGGCGGACATCTTTCAGGCTCACGAAGCCCGGGCCTGTCACTGGGCGGCCATTCACAGGATGATTTTCGGGACCCCGTTCGCGGTATGCCGCCGGGTGCCGCAGCCGATCAGAAACAATATGTTCAACAGATTTGTATACCGGTCTGCCGCTGCCGTGGTATCCGTCTCCCGGGCTATCAGAGAATCCGTGATCCGGAGCTTTGGCAGAGATATGAACTTCAGCGGCAGAATCTTTGTAATTCGTGACGCCATGACCCATACGGAAGCGGATCCCGCACGGGTGCAGGAAATCAGAAAAGGCTATGAGGGGCATCCGGTATTCGGACACATCGGAGCCTATGTGGACCGGCACAAGGGACAGCGGATTCTCATCGCCGCCGCCCGGGAATTTCTGAAAGCTCATCCGGAAGTCCGCTTTGTTTTTCTGGGAGCCGGTGCCGACGAGGCGACTCTTCGGGCCGAAACCGCAGACGTGCCGCAAATTGAATGGGCCGGCTTCAAAAAGGATGTGGCGAACTACATCGAATGCATGGATTACTTTGTATTCCCGTCCCGGAACGAAGGTCTGGGCTCAGTACTGCTGGATGTCATGGATCACGGGGTTCCGGTAATCGCCTCGGACGCGGACGGCATTCCCGAAGTGGTAATTCCTGAAAAAACCGGACTCCTGTTTCCGAACGGTGACAGCACGGCACTCCTCTCCGCCATGGAAAGGCTGTACGGCAACACGGACCTGAAAGCGTCGCTCGCCGCCGGAGCCAGGGAACGTCTTCCGGGATTTGCCCCGGAATGCATGGCCGAAAAGTACTTTCAGCTTTACCGGGATATTCTTGAAGGCAGAATAAACTGCAGCTGACCTCATCATGCCGGCTTAGGACAGATCCGGAGCGGGGAAGTGTGACGGGGAAAGTACGACAGGGAAAATGCGACCGGGAAAGACCGGCGACCGGGAAATAGGTTCATTCATAACAGCTGCGGACGGAGCCCCTGGTATCTGATAGAATTTAAATTGTTTATCATGGCAGAAAACAGGAAAACCAAATGAAGCTTAAGAAACTTCCGGAGCAGATCAGCAATTTTGACGAGATTATTACGAAAGGTTTTGCCTATATTGATAAAACAAAATTTATTGAGAAAATTGAAGACAATTTCAAAGTTCCCCTGTTTCTGAGGCCCCGAAGATTTGGTAAAACTCTGTTTACCGATCTGCTGGCACAATATTATGACATAAATTCCGGCGATAATTTTGAAACATTATTCGGAAATACCTATATAGGCAAAAACCCCACCCCTTACAGAAATTCCTATTATATCCTGAGACTGGATTTCTCGGGAATTAATGCCAAAGACATTGAAACCAGCTTTTTTAATAAAGTTTTAAAATCAATCCGGAGTTTTTGCTCAAAATACAGGGACCTGCATATTACAATTGATCAAAACGCCGGTAATGCAGCCGCCCTTATCGATTCGTTCTTTTCATCATTTGCGGAAGCCCGTCCCCGTGACAGGGACCGGATTTTTATCATCATTGACGAATATGACAATTTTGCCAATGACATTCTGGCATCAAACGTGACACAGTTTCAGGAAATGACCTCCGCCGACGGCTTCGTAAAGAATTTTTATGCCTCTCTGAAAGCGGAAGCCAATTCCAACAACTCCGCTGTCGGCAGATTCTTTATCACCGGGGTTTCATCAATTATGATAAGCTCCGTGACCTCCGGCTTCGATTCCAAAAACATCTCCGACCTCCCGGAATTTAACGAAATGGCCGGATTTACCGAGGAGGAGCTTCGGACACTCATACGGGAAACCCTGGATCTCTCTCTTTACGAGGGCAGATTCACTGAAAATGATCTCCTCAGAAGGATGAAACTCTGCTTCGACGGATATCTGTTTTCTGAAACCGGCCGGCACCATCTGTTCAACCCGTCCATGTGCATCAACTATCTGAATACCGTCAAGTCTCTGGGCTGCATGACAAATCAGTACGATGATCCGAATATCGACCTTGATGTCAGCAAATTCTCAAAACTGATGGAGCTCATAAACGAGCGGGATCGTATGGTAATCACCAGAAGGATGGCTCTTGCCGATGACACCGGAAAGAATTACCTGGCGCTTAATTCCCTCAGGAAAAATCTTAACATCAACATCGGGGTTCCGTTTTCCCTGGCGGAAGGGGTTTCAATGCTTTATTATCTGGGATACCTGACCCTGAACAGCAGTGAATCCGGAATAGTGGTTTTCAGGATCCCGAATCTCTGCTACAGGAAGCTGTTCACCAGATATTATTTAAGCGTGTTCTTTAATGATGGAATTCTCTCGGAGGCAGACGAATCACTGCCGGATCTCGAAACAACTGCCGATATCAGGCCTCTTATATCAGGTATGAGTGAGATCATTTCCGGCATCATTCCCGCCAATGAAAAGGATGTCACCGAACGCGCCATTGTCTCCATTGCCGGAACTCTGATTCTGTCGAACCTGCAAAATTCCGAAATCACCACCGAATACGAAATCAGACATCACGGCGTCAGGACCCGGGATCGGGCAGACCTGGTAATTCTCAACAGCAACGAACAGCGCCCTTCATATCTGATAGAGTTTAAGTACCGGCGTGAAACCGCCGAACATGATGCCGCCACCAAAGCCCGAAACATTGCCGCCGCAAAACAGGAAGCCCGGGAACAGCTGGCAAAATACCTGACAGATGATCGGCTGAAGGAAACTCCCAATCTCCATAAATTCATAATCGTATATGCCTATGGCGAACTTGTCTGGGAGGAATGGAACGACACATCCGGGGGGTGAGACAAACGCCTGAAAGCTCCCGGATATTTTCGGCACAGGAAAGAAATTTCCCTCCCGGGGCTTCTTTGGGGCTCATTAAATCTCAGAAATATAAAAAGGCGTCCCCCGACGCCTGCTGCTTCAGATTTTCCGGAATTCTACCGGGGTACAATGCTGTGGCGAAGCGCCAGTCTGGTCAGTTCCACATCGCCGCTGATCCCCAGCTTCTTGAACACCCGGTAACGGTAGGAATTAACCGTCTTGGGGCTGATTGCCAGCTTGTCGGCAATCTCGCTGACCTTGTGGCCCTGGGCAATCATCACGCTGATCTGATATTCCCGCTCGGCCAGAATTCCGAAGGGATTGCAGTCATCACCCACTTCATGCCTGCCGTTCCCCGGGAAGCGTTCCAGCGCCATGCGCTGCGCAATGTCCGGTTCCAGGTAACGTCTTCCCGCATAAACCTCCTGAATGGCCTTCAGCATTTCCTCGGGAGCAGCCCCCTTGGTAAGATACCCCGCAGCCCCGGCCTTCAGCACCTGTGCCGGAATCGGGTCATCGGTATGAACGGTCAGCATCAGTACCCTGCTGTCGGGATTGTAGCGCAGAATGCGCTTGGTGGCTTCCAGACCGCCGATTCCCGGCATGCTGACATCCATCAGCACCACATCCACCTGATGCTCCCGGCACCAGGCCACAGCCTCCTCGCCGGTGGTAGCTTCACCGAGAACCTTAAGGCCCCTGAAATCTTCCAGAATCTTTCTGATACCGGCACGAACCAGATCATGATCGTCAACAAGGTATAAACTAATCAATTTCAAACATCCCAAAACGAACCGGAATTTTCTGACCGGTCATGAGACCAATCCCGCAACATTATAACGCTCATAAGCCGCGCCAAAAGCCGGAAGTACAGCGCAACTGTGACAATTATGATCCCGAAAGGGCCTGCCGTCAAACATCTCCGCAAAAAATATGGCATTATTGCGAAAGGCACATAAAAAATCCCCCGACCCGAACATTTTAATAAAAGCTCGCCGGGGGAACATCATTTGTCTCCTGCTCAGGAAGCTGCATACTCCTGGGATTCCGGTTTCTGAGCCGAACTGCCGTTTCTTCCGGACATCAGGGCGTTAATCACGTCCCGGTTACCCGAAATCTTTACAGTGCCCGGATTCTCGGGAACGCTGGCAAGGCCGAGGGCCTCCTTGGCGCGGATCTTCTTCAGACAATCCGGACAGGTACTGTAAACCCGTTCTCCGAACATGGTCAGATCCCCGTCCGAAACCGTATAGTTCCGGGAACAGCTGTGGCACTTCACAATGGCATTGATCCTGTGGAATTTCACCCGGCAGTCATGACAGATCCTGCGGGATTCGTCAGTTCCCACCATAAGATCCCGGTAACTCACCAAAAATTCCCGGTTGCAGCAGTCGCACACATGCATCTTGCCGCGGGTTGTAAAGCAATGGTGACAGAGACCGTCTGTGGCCACCGCTTCCGTCTTGGTTACCGGACACTTGCAGATCTTGCAGGGCACCATCTCCGAGGAATTGCCGATATTCATGCGGGACGGCTTGATCTCGTAAGCCATGGGAGACAGCTTGTCCTGATCGAAGTCATCCAGCCAGCGCTTCAGGAAGAAGAGCCAGCGGATGCAGTCCACCCGGAGCTCGCGGTTATGATAGCCGTAGTTCAGGGTATCAATGAAGGCCTTTCTGATATATTCCGGGAAGAAGCTCCAGATATAGAGACTGATATCCTTGGGAGCGGTCATCTCGTCATAATAGTTGGTCGGGAACCGGAACGCCGAGTACTGATTCTCGAGAACGCCCTGCCGCTTGCTCATTACATAGGGAGCACGTCCCAGGAAGAACATGCGGAACAGTGCCTCGGCCACCACATAACGATCCGAAAGCTCGTCGGCGCAGTTCTGCTCCTCATCATTGAGCTCCGGAGGCACGATGCCGCTGGACATTCTGGAGTAGAGATAATCGCCGATCTGGCAGCGTTCCATATTAACAAAGGAAACCTCGTCATCCCCGTCCACCACGATGGAATTCATGTCGCCCTCGCCGATGAAGATCTTCATCTTGTTGAGAGCCACCACCTTTTCCACCAGATTGACAGCCATCTTCACCAGATTCTTGCGGTTGATGATGACAAACGAGGAGGAATCCAGGGACTTGCAGAGACTCTGAAGCGAGGTGGTATTTTCCTTGCTGAGCACGCAGCCCACGATATCTCCGGACTCGTTCTTGGCCAGAGTCAGCGGCCAGTCGATACCCTTCATGGAAACCGGGGTCTCAATCATGGCCAGAAGCTTGGCGATCATGTTGGCATTGAGCACACCGCTCCCGAAAATCCGGATCACGGTATTCTCGTCGTTCTCAAAAATAGCCAGACTCTGACTCATTACAAGAGGCTTGTCCAAAGTACGCCGCTGGTTATTGATGATAACAGTATCCCCGAAAGTCGGGATGCTGATAATGCCCAAATCTACCGGAGGCTTGTAGGGCTTGCCGGTATAGCCGAACTCATGAGTCCCTCCCACAGTGGTATGAGCCTCCTCCGCGGCCCTGGGCTCCAGAGTCTCCTGAGAGGATGAGGGGACGGCAGTCTCAGGGATGGCGGATTTTTCGGGAGTCTCCACGGCCAGCTCCGAATTGTCCGGGGCCTCCCGGGAAACATCCAGTGAAACATGTGCACCGGATGAGAGACTCCTCTGAGCCACCACCTCCACGGTGCGGGACTCCACCGCCTGGGTTACGGTAGTCCGGATCTGGGGTTTTGGCTGTTCGGCGGATTGCCGGTTAAGAGCAGTAACCCTTTCCATAATGGCGCGATCCACCGCAGCCAGATCCTGGACGCTGCGCTCTTCGTTAGTCACGGCGCGCACCACCTTCTGACGCTGATCGCTGAGAAGACCGGCATCAAAGCCCTTAACCACACCGGTTCTGCGACCGGCTCCGGAGCGATGCTTCTTGACCATGCCTTCTTCGCTGCGGAACATACTGGCCCCGCCGAGTTCCCTCTTGACCTCCACCTCGGGACGCTGACTGGCCTCGAAACGGCGCAGCTTTTCCTGTCTTTCAGGGGTCATAATGAACTCATCGGGATCCGCGGGTTCGGCGGACTTCACCTGAGTGGGATCAAACACGAAGTCGGAAGTCTGCCCGTCAAGATCATACTCCTCGATAGCCTTGACGGTGTTGATCTGACGCAGAAGGTCCTCACGCTCCCTGTCGCGTCTGTCCTGTTCAGCCTGAGCGGCATCGCCGCGGGCCATCTTGTTGATTTCGCGCTTCCTGGCAAACTTCTCGTTTTCCTCCTCGTTCATCTTGAACACTGAGGCCTGCTCGGTAAGCTGGAAATTGGTAGGGGCATGCTTTTCTTTTGGCTTCTGCCACTCCAGCTTCTGGAGACGTTCCTTCTCCTCGATATCGCGGATCTCGGCACGCTTCTTCTCAATGGCGTCCATCTGATTCTGGTTGAGAGTAAAGCCGGTGGTATTGCCTTTAAGCTCGATATTGCGTCCGTTCTTTTCAGCCTTTTCGGTCTTAACTGTAGATTCGGCAGCCGGCGGCTCAACGGAATCCAGCTCGGCACGGGAACGCTGCTTGTTTTCCAGCTCCTCATTCTTCTTCTTGAATTTATCGAGAATGCTGCGCTTCCGTTCCTTCTCGGCCTCCTCGCGCTGTTCCTTGATAGAGGAATTCTTCTTCATAAGATCATTGAAGAGCTCTTCCTGGTCAACTTTCGGTGCGTTGCGGGCTGCCTCCTCCCGGGCCAGGCGTTCGGCCTCGGCGCGGTACTTGTCGCGCAGCCGGGCCTCCTCCTCGGTAATGGCCAGCTCATCCGGAGTGTCATCCTGCACGCCATGAAGGGCCACATCGGGCTTCCCGGTGTTGAGCTGCCGCCCCTCGGGCATCAGAGGGTTGAGGGTGTCCTTGACCACCAGCTCGGATTCCGGAACCTCGGAGAAGCTCTTCGCATTCTTCCGGAGCTCCTCGGATCGGGAGCGGTCAAGAGCCTCGCGTCTCCGGATCTCGGCCTGCTCCTGCTCAAGACGGGCCTTCTCCTCGGCCTCACGCTGCAGTCTTTCCTGCTCCCGGCGCTTCTCAAGCCGGGCCTGCTGCTCCGGCGGCAGGGTAAAGCCCACTGCGCTGCCCTTGAGCTTAAGGTTGCGGTGTCCGTAGGCGTTCTCAGTTTCCTCTTCCTGTTTCTTCTTTACCGGCTTGGGGATCTTGCGACCCAGGAAGCTTTCCATATTAAAGGCCCCGGGAGCCTGCTTCGGAGCGGCTTCACCGGTCCCCCTCCCGCCGGACGTATCCTGCGAGGCTGCGGAAGCTCCTGATTCCGGCACCGTACCGACCAGAGACTTCAGAAGCTCGGCTTTGCTGGAAAACTCCGGAGCGGCCGGGGCCGGTGCCGCGGTTTCCGCGGGAGCAGGATCCGCGGGCTCGCCGGCAGCCAGCAGAAGATCATCATCCTGCCCGGAAGCTTCGGCGGCAGAAGCGTCTTCCGGTTCCGGTGCGGGAAGCGGAGTCTCGGAATCCGTAACCGGCTTAGGGGCCGTTTTCTTCCTGCCCAGGAGCGAATTTATCAGGTCATCCTTCCGGGACTGGTTTTCAGTTTTCTGGTCCGGAACCGGCTCCGGACTGATTTCGGAAGTCTCTCCGGAAACGGGGATCAGAGGTTCCGGAGATAACTCCGGGACGGCATCAGTCATAGCATGATTCCCGGTAACTTCGGGTACTTCAGCGGCTTCGTGAATCCGGGACGGCTCCGTTACGGCATGAGGCACGGGTTCATCGGGAAGAATCAGAGTCTCCTCCGGGGCCGGCTCCGAAGTTTCCGTCACGGGAACAGAAAGGGGCTCCTCCTCACTTTCCTTGCGGGAACGGAATCCGGCCCGCAGTGCTGCCAGGGACTTCAGAAGTTCGGGATCCTCATCCGGGGCACCGGAATCCGCAGCAGATTCGGTTACGGGATTATCCGGAGCGGTCCCGGCCAAGGACTTCGGGGAGTCCTCACCGGAAGAAGATGCATTAAGCGGTGCCAGCGACGGGGCCTCGGGATTTCGAACCGGCAGGGGATCAATTCTGCCATCCGGGGAAGACGGCATATCTCCGAGAGAAGGCGCTTCCGGATTCAGAATTCCGGTTCTTTCATTTGAAACGGAGCCGGTATCCGAAAACCCGCCCAAAGAAGGCGCTCCGGGGTTCAGTATTCCGGTTCTGGCGCCGGAGGACGCTCCGGAACCGCCTCCAAGTGCGGGGGCATTGGGATTCTGAATCATGCCGTCAGGATTAAGAGCTGCGGCCGGAGCTTCAATTCTGCCGTTGCCGGAGCTTTTCATTTCAGTGGCGGTGCGCTTCTCCAGAGCGGGATCCGGTGGAGCTATGGGCTTAATCACCCGCCCCGGACGGGACAGACGTTCGCTCTGCTCCTTTTCGAGCTTTTCCTGCCGTTTTCTGGCTTCCTGGGACAGGTCCTCCATCTCCACCCCCTGTCCCGTGAAAGCATCGCCGCTTTCGACGGGAGATACCTCAACAGGATTAAGGGACACAAAGGATTCGGGAACCAGGTCATCAGATTCGGAAACCGGCTTCCGGGAACCGGCATTAAACCCGGACGGGGAGGCTTCGAGAGGGTCCGGATTAACCTCCGCTCTCAGAAAATCGGAATTCTCAATGGCGGTAACGGCTGCCGCGGACACCTCCGCAATCTTCCCGAAATCCTTCCTTACGGGACGCTCCGGGAGAGGCTCTCCGGCTGGAGACGAGACCGATGCGGGGGCAGATTCGGGAGCGACGGCAGGCTTTGCGGCGTTTTCGGCAAAGCCCTCACAAAATCCGGTCACCGGCTTCTTTTTGGAATCATCATCCCCGAAGAGAGAAACAGTGCGGGATTTGTTCTTCTGGGAACTCCGGCCGGTATCAAACATTCCGGATACCGGATCAAAGGGACGCTTGCTCTTCTGTCTGGGAACGCTGGGAATAATGGCATCCATCTGTCCGGAGATGCCCTTGTCGGGATCTATGGTGCCCATGTCGACATGGGGAGCCGCCAGTCCCGGATTTACCACCTCCGGAGCATCGGGAATGTCAATCTGCACGCTGTTTACAGGCTTGTTCATCGGAGTAACCACGGAACCGTCATCCGGTTCGTGTTTCTGATTTTTCAGCAGGCTGCCAACTCTTTCAGATGATACCAGAATGCTCTTCGATTCTTCCTGTGCAGAAGCGATTTTTTCCTTCTCAGCAATTTTTTCATATTTGTCGAAACTGTCCTCTTTAACCTCACCGGCCAGGTGTTCAAAAAGCGCCAGGATGTCCCGACGCCACGGGCATTGGAAATCTGCGGAAATCTTTCCGTCGGAATAGGAAACCGGAAGTACTGTCCTTCCGGAAAGATCCGCGTCGTTAAAGTTAAAAAAGACCCCGGCCCGGGCGGGTGAAAAGGTAAGCACCGCCACATTTCCCTGCGTGCGCAGCTTCTGAATGGCCTTGTCATCGTTCTTGAAACGGAGCTCGTCTCTGACCTCGGCAGTGTTTTCATGACTGAAATGACCGTAGATCCGGTGAACGGAGCGACTGATTTCGCCTTCCTTTCTGGCTGCATCCAGCTGCCGGTTAAGAACATAGATGGTAAAAAGATGCTGATTCAGCACCATGGGGGTCGTGAGATCCTCGAGGAAAAACGAGGTCCACTCGAATTTAAGGGAACTGACATCAATGATTATATGTCTGACTGTGGATGCCTGCATGGGGGAATTGCCCAGGGGAACACTCTTCTTGGGGCGGATTCCCGGGAAATCCTGCATTTCGGCGGTTTCGGCAATCGTTTTGATATAAAGCTGGGTCAGCTCCTGAAAACGCGGAGCCCCGAAAACGGCATCGGCCAGCTGACGGTTCTGGGTGATGAGAAGCACATTGTCCTTTTCCAGAAGCTCGCTTACCGCCGTTTCGATATCCTCGCAGTCCAGACGTTCCAGACGACCGGAGTTTTCGATACGCTGCATGCTGGCGTGAAGCTTGCTCTCGTCGGCCAGAGTCTTCTGAGCTCCGGAAACATAATCAGTATTGACTACCACCTTTCTGTTGTAACGTCTTAAATACTGCGAAGAGTCCCCCAGAAAACGCTGAAGTTCATCAGGATGCTCAAAGCATTCGTGGTCTATGTATATGATGAAATCACGTACCAGTGCCGCGAGATGCATGTTTACGGTATCCTTATTGCTAGTCATACTAAAAATTCCCTGTAACAACTGACTTTTATCCGCCGTCTCCGCTCCGGAGAACTCATGCGTAAAATAATGGAGAAAGCCCACCTATCCTGCTATTTTGCCAAAGACGGGCAAAAAGTTTTTTATACGAGATCACTATATTCAAAAAATCTCGCCGGGAAACGCCGGTTTTTAAGGAACTGCGGGTAACTTCTCCCCTCCCGATCCCCGCAAAACCGCCCCCGGTGCAGCAAAAAACGCCTACATCAGCAATAAAGGAGATGCAAGAACATCCAGCGCCAGGAGGCACAGAAGAGCGCTGCCGACCCCGGCAACGGGTAACAGTCTTCCGGGCCTGGCCGGGGGTTCCCCGCGATAAAACCGTCTGAGAGCTCCCTTGACTGCGAAAAACCGGCATAAAAGCCAGGTTCCGGCCAAAACCGCCACGTTGAAGGCAGCCAGAAGAAGCATGAAATTCCAGCTGGTGTAGATTACGGCAACGGCTGCTCCCGAAGCCAGCACGGCAAGGAGCGCCGCCAGAAAGGTGCCAAGGACCAGCCGGTGCTGCTCCGGATAGTCCCGGGCTGCAAAAACCCGGAAGGAGCCGCCCGATATCGCAAGGGCCCATAATCCAAAAAACAGGAGAACGGCAAAGGGAGATGCCACAAAGGTTTCCGCCCAGAACAGAGCCTTCTCGCCGTATTCCGCGGCCAGAGACAGGTACTCTCCCTGAAGCTGGGCCAGCGTACCGGAACCGAAGTCCAATCCGAGAATCACCGTAAGAGCCGGACCCAAAAGCTTTTTGGCCAGCATTGAAAGCGCGGCATGAAGCACCGAACCGGCATTGAGAGCCGCAAAAACCAGAGCCAGAAGTCCCGTGGCAGGCACCGCTAACATCACAAAAATCTGGAGCAGCATATTGGTGTGAAGAAGGCGGGCCCGGCGCTTAACGGGATCCCCCGTATCCTTCGCGGGAACCGGAAAGCCGCCATCCCCGGAATGGTTTCCGGGATCCGGAAAGACCGGTCTTCCGCACAGAGGACAGTACCGCATCCAGGGAAGCGCGGGTACGCCGCAGAAGGCGCATGGCACGGTATTCCGGCTGTCGAAGCGGCGGTAGGCATCAAGGTAGAAATCGTTTCTTACCGCTTCCCTGCCGGAAACTGCCGGAGGGGGCTTCGGAAGATCAGGATCCCGGGGCTGAGAAAGAGCCGGAACGTCACGGGAACAATCCCCGGCTCTGCAGGAAATATCAGCACGGGTCGGTTCTTCAGTCATGAATCAGCCCTCCGGAAACGCAATGCCAAAACCGAAGTTATCTCTGAATGTCGCTTTCGGGATTATCCGGAGTACTTTCCTTCTCCGGAGAGGCCTCTGAAGATACCTCCGGAGAAGTTTCTTCCGCCACCCCGGAATCCGGGGCGGGCGTCTTCTCGTTTATGGCACGCACGCCGGCAATAATATAATCCACCATGGACCAGATGGTGAGCACCACCGCCAGCAGAAGAAGCACCAGGGCCAGGTACACCATCCAGTGATCATAGCGCCAGATAAGACCGGCAATGGCTATCATCTGAATGGTGGTCTTCCATTTTCCGATCCAGCTTACCGCCACCCGGGCCCGGCTGCCGATTTCGGCCATCCACTCCCGGAGCGCGCTTATAACGATTTCCCGGGACACCACCACAATGGCGCAGAGAGTGATAAAAACGCTGATATAGGGAAAATAATTGGCCTCATACTTGCCGTAGTGACTCACCATGAGGATCAGGGCCACGCATACCATGATCTTATCCGCCACCGGGTCCAGAAAGGCACCGAACCTGGAGCAGACCTGCCATTTCCGGGCCAGATAGCCGTCAAGGAGGTCGGTGAGGCAGGCAATGACAAAAATCAGGGCCGCCACGAAATTGCTTAAATCAAAGGGGAGATAATAGAAAAGGACATAAAATGGAATGAGAATAACTCTGAACATGGTCAGCGCATTCGGTATTCTGTGCATCATCTCGGTCCTATTGTTCTGCATTCTCCATACCCCTTCTGAAGATCCGGGAACAAAATCCCGAAAACCTTGTCAACGGGAATTATACACCATTCGGAGAATCATGGGAAAAACGCCGGAAATTCAGTGAAAATGAAGCAAAAAACTCAGGAAAGATCAGGGAAGGAATGAGACAGGAGTGACAAAAACCACAGAATCCCGCATTCCCCCGGGCCGCCCTGATTATCATGCAGGAACGGAGAACGGGGATGCTGCGGGAAACATCTGAAAAATACCGGAATGCCGCTGCGCTATTTCCGGAACACGGTAACCGAAACGGAAGCTCCCTTCATAATCGGAGTGTTAAGGGGACACCGGGAATAAATGTTCACGTTAAAGCTGTCCCCTCCGGAAAAGTGTTCTCCCCGGAAGGCGTTGGTAAGCGTTCTCCAGCCGGTCCCGGGAGTCTTCCCCAGAAATACGGCATGAAGAGGTTTAAGAACGCTGAGTGTATGAGAAGGAGACTTTATCTCGGTCTGCACCAGGGAAAGCGCCCGGAAGCTGTTTTCCGCATCGGAGGCATGATAGTCAAAGGAGATATCCGCGCAGTCCAGATTGTTGGCATACTCCTCGGAGCTGAAATCCGTGTTTCCGGTGTCCAGTACCACGTTTTCGATTTCATAGTCGGTGCCGGTTCCCGCCCCGTCCAGGTTAAATCCCGAAAACGTGCAGGTATAGGAACTGGCAAAGTAGCTGTCGGCAAACAGGGGCTGACAGGATACTGTCTGAGAACGGAATTCATCGGGATCCTCGCCCCGGATACGACAGGCCTCGTCAGAGGAACAGGAAAGAGCCAGCTCCGCTGCCCGCTCCGCATCCGGAAGTCCGAAACCGTAGTGACTGCTGAAACGGCGTCCGGCAGCATTCACAATCCAGCCCTGCTCCACGGTAAGCCCGCGATCCCGCACCGTCTCCGCATCGTTCATTCCGGAAATCACGGTATCGTTGCGGGCACTCTCCGCCAGCACGTAGCGGAGCTGCCACAGCGTAAGATCCGGATTGGCAGACAGCGCCAGCGCCGCAATTCCAGATACCAGGGGCGTCGATCCCGAGGTGCCGTCAAAATTATTGACGTACCGATAACAGGGAATAACCTCAAAGGGATTCAGATTCCTGAGAATCCGGGAATAAACATATTCGGCACCGGTATCCTGCTGACATGAGAAATCCTGATTCGTGGTAATAAGATCCGGCCGGAAAGTATCTCCTGACGGTGCCACGAGGAACAGTGCAGATCCCGGAGATGAATATGAGGCTGCGCTTCCCGAACTGTTGAGCGCCCCCACCACCACCGTGGCAGGATGCGCCAGGGCTTCGCTGTACACTGCGGAATCACAGGAAACCCCCTTTTCACGGCAATCGCTGTATCTCTCATATGCTGAAAAACCATTCCCGGAAGACTTGACCAAAAGCACCCCGGAATCGGCAATATTGTCCAGACCGGCCTTTAAGGGGGGATAGCCGGCAAATTCCGGAAGTATGTTCCCCCAGCTGCCGTTCGCCACTCTGACCCCGGAATCATCCCCGAAGCCGCCAAGAAAGAGCTCGGCAAGTCCGGAGTCCGTGTCATAGTAGCCCTCATAGGAGGCAATGCCGGCTCCGGGAGCCACGCCGCAGCTTCCCTCGAAGTTCCCGCAGCTTGCGGCTATAAGACCCGCCACGTTGGTGCCATGAGGCTTATTCATGGATTCCCTGACGGTTGCCTCTCTGAAGCTGTCCCGAAGATCCGGGTGGGTTTCGTCCACATGAGTGTCCACCACGGCCACGGTAACCCCTCTGCCGGTGATCCCCCGGTTCCAGACCCCCGCAACGCTGACGTCAATCCCCCGGGAAGCTGAATAACCATATCCGAATGCCGTCTGTCCCCCGGTGCTGGCCAGATGCCAGGACTGGAAAAGCAGCGGATCCGCGTAAAGCGCCACCGGCCGGGAATGCAGCCGGCAGTCGGCATCATACCAGGTAATGGTGTCATAAAATTCCGGAACGTTTGCGGGGTCCCCGGCGTATGCCGCATCAAGGGTATAGACATAAACCCCGTCCGCTCCCAGGGAAACATCGCCGTATTTTCCTCCGGAACGGATCTTCTTCACAAAGGGAAGCCGGACGCTGAGCCGGGTGCCTGAAAAGGCATCAATGCCCAGCACTACCCGGTTCCCCAGGAGATCATTGATCTCCACATTCCGGGAATCGCAGGTCAGGGAAGGATCCGCCCCGGTGTTGTCATCCACAATCTCGATATAGTCCTCCTCCGGGGCGGGAGCACTACCGCCCTTCTTGGAACTGCCGCCCCCGCAGGCCGCCAGGGATAGCCCCGCAATAACCGTAACCACCGCCGCAGCAAGGCGTCCGGAAACTGTTTCTGAAAACATCGGTTCTCCTTAAAAAACATCAGGCGGAAAATCCGAAACCGGGATTCCCGCCGCAAAAAACTTTAAAAAACTACTTTTCAAAAGCCCGCACCGTAACGGAACCGCCCGCCATGGGATTCATCAGGGGGCAGGTGGAGTACAGATATACGGCCACGGAGTCCGACGGCCGGAAATCCTCACCCATGAAGGCATTGGAAAGCAGTCTGAGCGGGGTGCCGTCCTTGCTCCCGAAATAGGTGGCATACAGGGGCTTCATGATATTCCGGGTTCCCGAAGGTGATTCCACGTCGATCTGTACCTCGGCAAGGGCCTTTTTGTTGTTGAGGCTGCCCGTCTGGAACTCAAAGGAGGCGCCGTCGCAGAATTCCGCAACGGACACGGAGGAATCCACTGATGATTTGAAGCCGGTGGCACCGATATTGACGGTAATGTTCTCAATATCGTAGGTTTTGGAGGAATCGTAGCTGTTTGCCCGGAAATTCCGGAAAACGCACCGGTAGCCGGAGCTCAGCATCACTCCGCCGGAAATGTCCTCGCATACCGGATCTTCGTTGGCGATAAATTCCACGGGTTCCTGAGCCCGCACCCGGCAGTGGGGATCATTTTTGCAGTCTGCCACCTTGTCAGCCGCCGCCGAGGTATCCGCCAGGCCAAAACCGTAGCGATTGCTGAAGCTGAATCCGGCACTGTTATCCACCCAGCCCTGGTATACGTATATTCCCTGATACCGGGCGGTCACCTCGGGCCGGTCAGAGGGCTTTCTGGCAGTTCCGGCCAAAGCATAGCGCACCTGCCAGACAGTCAGGGAGGGATCCCTGGAAAGCAGCACTGCCGCCGCTCCGGAAACCAGAGGAGTTGCCGCCGAAGTGCCTGTAAATTCATTCCGGTAATCACAGCTGGCATTAAGATATTCGCCATCACGCTGGTAGGAGCCATTAAGGAAGGACGAAGTCTCCGCCGACCTGGCCGCCCCGAGATAGCAGCCGGACATGTCGGCGGTAATAACTGACAGGCTGTTATGGGAGGAATAGTCCCCTCCGGGAGCGGTAAGAAGCAGGTTGGAGCCCTCGTCCGAATAGGAAGCATGGGATCCGTCAGAGGCCACTGCGCCGGTAATAATGCTGGCCGGATGAATGTCCTCCTCCTCGTTCATGGGAAGGTGACAACTGATCCCCCGGGAAGCGCAGATGCTGACCCCGTGATTGTTGGCAAAGTAGTTGCTGGAGGCCTTTACAAAAACCACCCCGCTTTCCGCAAGGTCGTCCAGAAGCTGTCTCCGGACGGGGGAGGACTGGAATGTCGGTTCGCCAAGCCCCCAGCTGTTGTTAACGACCCGGATATCCTCATCCCGGGCTATTTCGGTGTAGGCATCCTGCAGGTTGCTCAGGGGGTTGATATAGCCGACAAAGCCCCTGAGCTTCGCATTGTAGGCCACCCCGCGCACTCCTTCCTGGTTTCCGGCAACGGCGGCAATCAGGGAGGATACCGCGGTACCGTGGCCGGACGTGCTGTTGGAGCTGCGTCTCAGGGTGCCCTTTTCCGAAAGATTGTCCTTAAGATCCCGGTGATTATCGTCCACATCCTCGTCAATGACGGCCACGGTAATGCCCCGGCCGCTGAAACCGGAAGCCCAGGCCCTCCTGACATTGAGATCCGTACCCCGGGAGGAAACAATGCCGGAATCGCTGTAGGCAGTCTCTGTTCCGGTACTGCGGAGGTGCCACATTTCCGGCGCTAACGGATCGGAATAAAGAAGCACTTTCCGGGAATGAAGCACACAGTCCCTGTCGTAATAGGTGATCTCGTCAGCGGTTTCGCTGAATTCATCGGTAAGACCGGCCGCGTCAAAGGTATAGACATAACGGTTATCGGCTCCCAGAGTCACGGCTCCGAAGCGGCCCCCGTCCCGGATCTTCTTCACAAAAGGCAGGGACACGCTGAACGGCCCGATGAGGATGTCAGCACCGGCAACCTTCCGGCCGTAAAGAGCGGTATCATCCACGGTCACCTGGGTGCCGGCGCATTCCAGGGAAGGATCCGCGCCGGAATTGTCATCATCCGGGTTCGGATCAGGATCAGGATCCGGCTGAGGTTCAGGCTGTGGCTGAGGATCCGGATCCGGTGCCGGGCCATTGTCATGGGATGATCCGCCGCCGCAGGCCGCCAGAGACCCAAAAAGGAGAACCAGCATCACGGCACGGGCAATTTTTGCTGATTTCATGACTGACTCCTACTGAACTTCTGCTCTGGTGTTGTAATCGATATCCGGATTCCACTCCCGAACCGCTTCCGTCGTACTCAGGATCCTTACGGCATCCTGCCAGCCGGCAAAGCTGTCCGCGGTTACACGGTAGCCCTTCCGGGAAAGCTTTTCGGATCTTCCTGCCAGCTCATCGGGAATACAGCTTTCCTGAGTGCGGCACTTCACATAAATAGCCCCTTTCAGCACTCCCCCGAAAACACTCCTGGGAACCCGGACAAAGGCAATGCCATTCTCGGGAGTCGGGTCCGGAGCATCTGCGGGATAAACTGCACTGTCGTTACCCCAGAAGCCGAGAGATCCTTCAGGGAGTGTCCCCGTGGCATCTGCAGCGGCAACACGGTAGCCGGTCCAGACCTGAAACTGCGTCCCCGAGATTTCAACGGTAAAATCGCCGGCCACTGCGCAGGCGGTAACTGAAAATGCGGCCAGAACACCGCAGACAAAAGATTTTGCAAATTCCATTTCAACACCTCGGAAAACAGCCGGAAACAGTCAGAAGAATGCTTCCGTAACTCCAGAAATCACTGAAAACCCTATTGCTTTTTTCTGTCGTAGAGACGCACTTCCGACCCCGGTGCGGCGTCAGCGGTACGCGATACCAGACTTGATACCTCATTTCCGGATCCCTCCCCCGGGCCGACATCGGCGCAGCCGTTGATCTTCAGAAAATCCTCAATTCCTTCACGAACCCCGTCCCTTTCTTCCCTGGGCAGCTTCTGAAGCAGTCCCTCGCTGCGGGCATTTCTGGCTCCGCAGGACTCGGCTGCCGTATACCACTGATAGGCCTCGCGGTATCTCCTGCCGTCCTCGTAGAGACGGGCCATGTTACCCATGGCCTCAGGGTATTTCTTCTCGGCCGCCTTGGCATAAAAATTCATGGCCGCCTGAATATTGGACTGGTTCGCGGCATCGGCAGAAAGCTTCCCTTCGTAGGACATGTTGCCCAGGGTATTGTAGGCCTCGGGCATGCCGCGGGATGCGGCCCTGGCAAAATAATCATAGGCCTGAGCATAGTCAGGCTCCCGGGCCCGGAGATAGTGCTCGCCAAGACGGTAGCAGGCCCGGGGCTCGTTAACCTTGCAGGCATCCCTGAGAAGGTTAAGCGCGGCATTCTGATCCCGGGTTACCCCCATCCGGCCGCTTTCCTTGAGGGTGGCCAGATAAAGAGCCGCATCGGTATTCCCGGCCTCCACCGCGGTATAAAGATAGGACACGGCCTTCCTGTGATTCTGAGGAATGCTGCCCATGCCATCGCGGTAAACCTCGTAAAGAATGCACGGAGCCACCCGGGATCCCTGCCGCATGGCAAGTTCGAGGATTTTCACCCCCTCGTCCGGTTCGCTCACGCCGTACTTGCCGCTGATAAGGAGAGCTCCCAGTCTTTCGGAAGCCTTGTAGTCTCCGGCCTGAGAGGCCTTGTCAAGAAAATAGTATCCCAGACGGCGGTTTTCCTCGCGGTTTTCCCGGGATTCGGACTCGTTTTCGGAAAAGCTGAGCCGTCCCTGAATCAGGTACTCGCCAAGATCCCGGGAGGCATCATTCTGTCCCCGGAGGGCCGCCTCCCGGAGAAGAATGGCCGCCTTCCGGAAATACTCGGGAGTCTGATAGCGATGAAGGTAGTATTTGGCCAGATAGTACATGCCGTTGACGTTTTCACCGTCCACGGAACGAATGAGCCACTTGAGCCCCTCTTCCTCGTTGATCTCAATGTCATTGCCGATAAAGCCGGTAAGATAGTCAAGGCCCATAAGATTTTCGGCATTGTGAGCACCGTAATCGGCATTGATGCGAATCCACTTCCGGAAGTCGGCCCGGGTTTCGGGAGTATTGTTCTCCTGGTATTTCTCCCGGGAAATGGTGAGCATCATGTCAGCTGCCATGTGATTGCCCCTGTCAGCCGCCATGGAAAAGTACTTCTCTGCCTGGACGGGATCTCTTGCAAACTCCTGAAAGCGGTAGATCCAGCCCAGGGTATAGGGAGCTTCGGAATCTCCGCCCTCCGCCACGGGCTTAAGAAGCTCGATGGCCCTCAGGTAATCCTCTTCGGAAGGATTCTTCTTCATGACGGAGTACATGCCAAGCTGCTTTCTGGCAGGATTATTGCCGTTAGCCGCAAGCTCCTCCAGAAACGGAAGAACCTCCGGAGCCCGGTTTCTGCCGATGGCCAGAGCGGCATATTCCAGGAGGCTTTCGGGATCCCTGTTCGCCGCATCCCGGCGGTAATATTCAAGAGCCTTATCCTGATCCTGAATTATGCTTCCCGAGCCTGCGGCATAAATCCGGGCCAGCTTCAGGATCGCCCGGTGATCTCCGGAATCCGCAAGTTCATTCATGATGTTAAGGCCCTTTGCCTGGTCGGAAACCGGAATCATCGCATCAATATTGATAAGTGCTTCAATATAGCGGGACTCCGGGTTTTTCGGATCAAGGGAACAGTGCCTGAGCGCGTCTCCGTAATTCCCGGCATTGAAATTTTTCTGGCAAAGCTCCGCATCGCTGCCGCACCCCGGGAGAACGGCAACAGTGGCCGCAGCCAGAAGAGAGAGACAAAAACCTGATTTCATACCTGCAATTCCACAATACTTTCTGAACATCCGAACTTACTACCTACCCGCCGTCTACCCGCTGAATGCCCGCTAAAAGCAAAAAAACTTTAAAGACTTCTCACACAAAACCCGATTGTCGGATGATTATATTACAGAGATGTTCCGGAAGCGCGTTTTAATAAGCGTTTTAGGGGATCGGGTCACGCATTTTTCATGCTGTGTCGGGGAAGCCGGGAACGGGGCATTGAGAAATCACTTTCAGGGCACAGGGTTTTCGGGGGAGTGCGGAACAGAAAAGTGTCGGAAAACGCGGGATTTAAGATGCAGACGTCTCAGGAAGAACCACATCCCGGGACACTGCGCCCCCTCACCTTAGGAACCCCGGAAAGACAGCAGTTTCAGACGGGATACCTCCCTGCGGAAAATATTTTTCAGTGAAATCCCGTTTCTGAAAGAAAGAGTGTAAGCCACTGCAAAGCATGGATATGAAGTTTTTTGTTAAAATATCAGATCTGCGGATGAGGCAATCTGATCCGGTGTTGCGGGCATCTCTTTCCTGATCCCTTTTCCTTGCAAAAACAGGTCTGCTCTAACAGAATATCGTGAAGGATATACGACGGTTCCTTTGCAACTCTCTTACTCTGGACAGTAAGGTATATGACAATGCCAAAACTTATTCCGGCAGCAATGACAGACTTTAAGAAAATCATTGAGAATAACTATGCCTTCGTGGACAAAACCCGTTTTCTGAAAATTTATGAGGAAAGCGGCGCTACGGTATCCATGTTCTTAAGGCCCCGGAGATTCGGCAAAACCATGTTTACCGAACTCCTTATGTATTACTACGATATCGCCTTAAAGGAAGAAGCAGAACGGCTGTTTAAAATGCAAATACATCGCTTCTCATTCCACCCCGCAAAAGAGTTCTTATTACGTGCTCAAATTTGATTTTTCAGGAGTAAAAACAGATAACCATGAACTGCTGGAGTCTTTTTCAAGACGAGTTATCAGGGGGATTTCAAATTTTGCAAAGCGATATCCGGATCTT
>Ga0310695_10001807_pt1 | contig 48021 bp, 39 predicted proteins | sample RumenRJG_04DNA_FD_203882 | JGI IMG/M metagenome (GOLD analysis project Ga0310695, IMG submission 203882) | Bovine rumen microbial communities from Lethbridge, Alberta, Canada - RJG_04 (v2) (version 2) | ecosystem: Host-associated > Mammals > Digestive system > Stomach > Rumen | place: Canada... | reverse complement strand
AAACGGCTGTCAGGGAAAAGCGACAACAGCAGGGTCGTCTTTCCCGTCTGGCGGGCTCCGAACAGGAATACACTGCCATGCTGGACATCTTCAATCTTAAAGAATCGCTGTATCATACCTTTCAAAAAAACATTAAAATCGGGAGTACAACTCCGTATTTTCTTATAAAATCGGGAGTACAACTCCGCATTTTCAATGCAAAATTAGACACAAATTCCCTAATAACCAAACAAATGATTATTTTTCTGATTTTTAATTATAGGAGATATTGCTGTGCTCCTTCGCTATGCTCTCTATGTGCACGATCTTGGTTCCGTCGGCATCATTGATGTCGCAGTCACAGTCCGTGATCAGGATGATGGGCATGCCCAGCGGATTGTAGCCCTGCGAGAAGTTGGTGCGCGTAATTCGTAGTTAAAACCTATTTGGGCTGGTCGATGCCGCGCATCGAGAGGGCGATGCGGCCGCGTTCCATGTCGATGCCACTGACGATGACACGCACGTGCTGGTGCACGTGGACCTGCCTGGTGGGCGGGAGGCCGCGCTGGGGCATCTGGGAGACGTGCACGAGGCCGTCTTTGTGGATGCCCAGGTCAACAAATGCGCCAAACTGGGTCACATTGGTCACAATGCCGTTGAGTTCCATGCCCTCGCGCAGGTCCTTGATGTCGTTCACACTATCGTCAAACTCCCACACCTGGGCTGTGGACCGCGGGTCGCGGCCAGGCTTCTCGAGTTCGCTCATGATGTCGCGCAGGGTGGGTTCGCCCACGTCTTGCGAGAGGTATCGCTTCATGTCGATCTTGTCGCGCTGAGCCTTGTCCTTGATCAGGTCGGCGATGCTGCAGCCACAGTCCTTGGCCATCTGCTGCACCAGGGCATAGCGCTCGGGATGAACGGCGCTGTTATCCAGTGGGTTGTCGCTCTCTGGTACACGCAGGAAGCCAGCCGCTTGCTCAAAGGTTTTCGGCCCGAGTTTGGGCACCTTGAGCAACTGCTGGCGGGAGGTGAAGTGGCCGTTGGCAGCACGGTAATCAACGATGTTCTGGGCCAGGGTAGGTCCCAGGCCGGCAATATAGGTGAGCAGTTCCCTGGACGCGGTATTGACATTGACGCCCACACTGTTCACGCAACTCTGCACTGTGAAGTCCAGCGCCTCCTTGAGGCGGGTCTGGTCCACGTCATGCTGGTACTGGCCCACGCCGATCGACTTGGGGTCGATTTTAACGAGTTCGGCCAGCGGGTCGAGCAGGCGGCGGCCGATGGACACGGCCCCGCGCACGGTCACGTCCTTGTCGGGGAACTCATCGCGTGCGATCTTGCTGGCACTGTAGATGGATGCGCCATTCTCGCTGACGACAAACACATTGATGGGCTTGCGGTAGCGTATCCTCTTGAGGAAACGCTCGGTCTCACGGCTGGCCGTGCCGTTGCCCAGGGCGATGGCGTCGATCTTGTAGGCCTCGGTGAGCGAGTGTATCTTCTTGGTGGCCCCTTCCACGTCGTTGTGGGGAGGGGTGGGGTAGATGACGTCATGGTGCAGGAGGTTGCCCTGTTCGTCCAGGCATACCACCTTGCAGCCGGTGCGGAATCCCGGGTCAACAGCCAGCACGCGCTTGCGGCCCAGGGGTGGGGCAAATAGCAACTGCCGCACGTTTTGGGCAAAGGTCTCGATGGCCTCGTCATCGGCCTTCTCCTTGGCAGCGGTGGCAAATTCCGTCTCGATCGACGGCTTGACCAGGCGCTTGAAACTGTCCTCGGCGGCCTCCTCAACGAGTTGTGACGCCTCGCCGTTACCCTTGACCACGATGCGCGAGATGTTGTCGAGCGTGCGGTCGTCGTTGATCTCGATACCGACTTTCAGGAATCCCTCTTTCTCGCCGCGGCGGATGGCTAGCAACTGGTGGGATGAGATGCGCTTGAGCGGAGCCGAGAACTCATAGTAGTTCTCATAGTTGCGGCCCTCAATCTCCTTGCCCTTGACAAAGTGGGAAACCAGGCGTGCGTCATACTTGAAGCCTCGCCTGACGGCCCCGCGCACAGCTTCGTTCTCGCTCACCCACTCGGCAATGATGTCCTGGGCGCCGCTGATGGCCGCATCGGTGTCGGGCACCTTGTCGCCGTCAACAAACTGGCGTGCGCGTCCCTCAATGTCACCTCCCCGCTGCGACATGATGACCTTGGCCAGCGGTTCGAGCCCTAACTGGCGTGCGGCCTCGGCACGGGTCTTGCGCTTGGGCTTGTAGGGCAGGTAGATGTCCTCCAGGGTGTTGGCGTCCCAGCAGTTGTTGATGCGGTCGGCCAACTCGGGTGTGAGTTTGTCTTGTGACTCGATGGTCTTGAGTATCGTGGCACGGCGTTTCTCCAACTCGCGGTAGTAACGCAACCGCTGGTCGATGGACTGGATGGAAAGTTCATCAAGATTGCCGGTCGCTTCCTTGCGGTAACGGCTGATGAACGGGATGGTGGCACCGTCGTCGAGCAGACTGACTGTACCTGCCACTTGGTTGATGGGAATATTGAGTTCCTGCGAGATGAGGGTTGAAAGTTGAGTTGCCATATTATGGTTCTGGTTTCGGGTTATTAACTGCTAGGGTCACTCTTTTTCTTCTTGAGGGTGATGACGGTGATCTCGGGTGTGGCGCCGATGCGCATGGGAGGCCCCACCATGCCCGTGCCGATGTTGACGTACAGCCAGCGGCCGCCCTCGCTGTAGGCGCCGCCCCACTCCTTGTAGCGCAACCTGGCCGGTGATAGCCGCCACTGGCCCAGGGTGAGCATCATCTGGAAGGCATGGGTGTGTCCAGCCAGCATGAGGTCGATGTTGCTGTTGGTGAGCGTGTTGGCTCGCCAGGCATAAGGGTTGTGCTGCAATTGGATCTTGAAGTTGCCATCTTTCAGGCCGCTATAGGCGCGCGTGAGACTACCCCGTTTCTCGCCTGGCCTATCGCCGAAGTTCTCGGTGCCGATGAGCACGATCTGGTTATCGCCGCGCTTGATGACAGCGTATTCATCATTGAGCAGGTGCCAGCCCGCGGCCTCTTGCAGGTCACACAGGGCCTTGCGGTCGGCCAGTTTTGCCTGCTCGTCGTCCCAGGTCACATAGTTGTCATAGTCGTGATTGCCCAGCACCGAGAAAACCCCGTCGCGGGCATGCAGCCTGGCCAGGATGTCGCGATAGGGCAGTGCCTCATTGGTCTCGCGGCTCACCAGGTCACCTGTGAAGCAGATCATGTCGGCGTTCAAGGCATTAATGGTGTTGATCTGTTTCTCGACGATGGCCCTGCGTCCGTTGTAGATGCCCAGGTGGGCATCACTCCACTGAACGATGCGGTAGCCGTCGAAGGCTTCGGGCAGCCGTTCAAACTCCAGTTCCACCTCGCGGACGTCGATCTTGCCAGGCGTGACAATCGCCCCCCACCACATGATGCCAAACACCAGTGCCGCCACGATAAGGGCGGTAATGGCAGCCCATCGACGCTTGAGCCAGCGGTCGATGGCATACACCAGCATACCCAAAGCCTTGGGCACTAGGATGGAGAAGAAGGTGTAAAGCAGATACTGGCCGGTGACAAATGTGCTGTTGGACATCGCGGCACTGGACATGGGCATCACGCCGATGGCGATGACCAGTCCTGCCGACAGCAATGCCAGCAAGACATTAAAGCCCATGGCCCAGCGATAGCCCTCGCGTTTCAATTGCCGACAGATATATACATCCATGGCGATGCACAGCACCGCCATGATGATGAGTCCTAGCCAGTGAATCTTCATCAGTTTTCTCAGTTTTCAGCCGTCAGCCAAAGCAAGACGCTCACTCCTCACTCCTATTTTATTTGGTGGCCTCGAGGTAGTTGCTGAGCGGGTTGCTGTACATCTGCAGCATCTTGTTGTACATGTAGAAGCGGTCGGCCTCGCTCAACTTGATGCCCTCGGTCTTGTCGATCTGGCCCGACAGGTAGTGCTCGAAGGCTTCACGCTCTTCCTGGGTGTACTTGTCGGCAAAGTGTTTGTCGTCAAACAGGATGTCGTGAGCAATGTAGTTAGTCTTGTAAATCTTGTAGTTCTGGTGGATGGCATGGTCGATGATGGCGCACACGCGGTCCACCTCCAGAAACTTGTCCAGTCCCTCAGGAATGTTGTCCAGTTCCTCATTGATGCAGGGCGTGAAGGCGTAGTGCACCTCGCCCTTGTGGCCGATGATGCCCGTCTTCATGCTGATGAGGTCGTCCTCGGGAGCCTTGCGCCAGTTGGGGTTCTTGCTCTTGCACAGGAACTCCTTGGCCTTGAGGTAATCGTTGGGGTCATACTCATAACTGATTGAGATCGGGGCGATGTTGAGTTCCTTGAGGCTCTCAATAAAGGACTTGTCGCGGTTGCCATAGGCAAGCATCTTGATCAGGCTCTCCTGTGTGCGGTCGTTGCTGTCCTTGCACCGGCCCTCGCGCTGGGCAATCCACAGCGAAGCGCGTTTCTGCTCAACGGCAAAGTGCATGTAGCCAGAGAGTTGGACAGCGGCCGTGAGCGTCTGGATGCGCCCCAGGTTGCGCTTGACGATGAAACTCTTGTTCATGCGCACCAGTTTGGTGATCCAGTCATAGATGAGCAAGTTGTTGCCGATAGCAATCTCACAGGCATCGCGTCCACCCTTGATAAGAAGATAACTCAGTTGGGCCGAGTCGAGGACGATGTCGCGGTGGTTTGTCACAAAGGTGTAGGGCACTTCCTTGTCCAGGAACTCATTGCCGCTGGTGGTGAGCGTGGTGCCTGTCTTGGCCATCAGGCCCTCGAGGAAGGGCTTCATCACCTTGACCTGGAACTCATGCTTGGTATTGATGCCCAGCAGCACGTGCTTGAACTCGGAGTACTTGTAATTGGGAAGAGCCATGCTCACAATGTTCTGGAAACCGGGCTCTTGCACCAGAATGGTCATTGCGGTCTGGAAATCTTTGTCAGGAATCGGGCAGATGTCCTGATATTCCACTGGAATGGGTATGTTCTCGTTCTCTATCATAGTGAATTGAATGATTTATTGAGAAGAATTCGGCTTCTCGGTTCATGTTCATGACTTGCAAACGACAAAGATAACGAATTTATTCATAAAACACACCCATTGGATAGCGATTTTTCCAAAAAAGTTTGTTTGCGGTGTCATTGTGGAGCATGCTGCGGCTATTCTCCTGGCGGCCGAAGCGGGGCCAAAATATCATTTTGACAGTAAAAAGAGGCTTAAAAAGAGGTCTGCGGGAAAAATTATCTAAAAATATTTTGTCATGTCGTTCTGCAGTGTTAATTTTGCTACGCATGTCCTGTGCCCGTAAGGCGAGGACTGATGATTTGTACTTGTCGGGATGAATGTGGTAATGTGCTTGTTGTGTAAAGAGTCACATGAAACCGGCAGGTACCCTATAAACCGCTTTCAACACGATGAAGAAAGATTATATAATTTCTTTGTGGCAATATATTCAGAATTATTCCCTGTGCAACAAGTTGAAGCACTTCAAGGGAATTCACAGTGGTGAGCGTTGTTTTGTTATCGGAACTGGTCCCAGTCTGACAGTCGATGATCTTGAGCGTTTGAAGGGTGAGATTACCTTTGGCTCCAACCGCATTTTTGAGATATTTCCCAAAACGTCATGGAGACCCACATACTATGTCAACCAGGATTTCAAGTTGATCGGTAAATTCAAGGAAGACATCAAGGCAGTAGAATGTGAGCACCTGTTCATGCCGATTGATGCCAAATACCTGTTTGGCCTTGACGAGCGTATCTCCTATTTCATCTTGCGGCACAAGGATTTCTATCCTGGTTATGCTGACTTCAGTACCCACTTGAACCGGTACATGGGTCAGGGGTTCACTGTGACCTATGGTGCCATCCAGTTGGCGCGCTACATGGGCTTCAAGGAGGTTTACCTGCTGGGTATCGATCACAACTACTCAATCAGCCTCAACGAGAAGGGTGTGCCCGTTATCAAGGAAGACGTCAAGGACTATTTTGAGGGCTCCAAGGCAAGCAACAAGGGCATGAACCTGCCGCGAGTCGTGGAGAGCACGATGGCCTACATGACAGCGCGTAAGTTTGCCGACGCCCATCCCGGTTTCAATATCTATAACGCTACCCGAGGAGGCAAACTGGAGGCGTTTGAACGCGTCAATCTCGACGACATCCTCTAGAGTGTTTTTGGGTATATGGGCTTGTATAAAATCATAGATCTGGAGTTATCGCGCAACAAGCAGCATGCGATCAACCTGGCCGCCAGTATTACCAACATGGTGGTCGGTGCTTTGATTTCTTTTTTCCTTACTCCATATATTGTCAAAACCATCGGCGTTGAGGCCAATGGGTTTGTTTCGCTAGCCAATAGTTTCATCTCCTATGCAACCCTAGTGGGAACGGCCTTGAATTCCATGGCTGGCCGTTTCATCATGATTTCATACTACAACAATGATGAAGAAAAGGTTTCGCGTCTCTATTCTTCATTATATTGGGGCAACATATTTTTAGCGCTTGTATATGGCCTGTTGGGCTTCTTCTGTGTAATCTTTCTTGAGAAGTTAGTATCGATTCCAGTAGAGTTGCAGACTGATGTAAAGATATTGTTCGCGCTGCTGTTCATGGCAACGATACTGTATTCCACTTCGGCGGCATGGTCGATGACCCCTTATATCAAGAATAAGATGTATTTGGGTTCCATGAATGGCATGCTGTCATCGGTGGTGAGGCTATTGCTTGTTTTCGCATTGTTTGCCCTGTTACCACCTACTGTGAGTCTGGTCGGTGTATCGATTCTGTTGTCAACATTGCTGACAGTGGGGTTGCATTGGATTTTCAAAAGAAGGCTCTTCGGGCAATATAAAGCAAAAGTAAAGTATTTTTCCTGGACATCAATCTGGACATTGGTGTCGTCTGGAATCTGGAACACTATATCGTCAGTCGGAAACATATTGACAAGTGGTCTGGATTTGTTGATAGCCAATATCTTTATTGACGCCAAGGCCATGGGTATTCTTGCTATTGCCAAGGTGATGCCAGGCTTCGTCAGCACGCTGAACTTTACAATCGCCAATGTGTTTACTCCGTCATTGATTATCGATTACGCGCATTCCGATACAAAGGAGATTGTCCACACGATCAGTCAGTCGGCTAAACTCATTTCTGTGATTTGCACGATACCGCTTGCTTTCCTTTTTGTCTTTGGAGAAGAGTTTTATCGCCTCTGGCAACCGACTCAGGATGCTAAACTATTGTTCATCCTGTCAACCATCACAATCTTTGGCAGGGTCTTCTTCTCGGGTATGCAACCGTTGTTCAATGTCTTCACGGTTGTTAATAGGGTGAAAGAAAACTCACTGGTGACCATTGTTAATGGTGCTATTATCACGCTTGTAACACTTGTCCTGGTGAAATATACTGATTTGGGTATTTATGCGGTAGCGGGGGTCAGCGTGTTCTTCTGCTTCTTGAAAAATGTTCTGTTTGTTGTGCCTTATTCAGCGAAATATCTAGGCCTCAACAAATTTGCATTCATGAACACGCTGACGCCGTCGGTACTTTGTACTGTGCTGCTTTGTGTATTAGGTTTTGTGATGAAACTTTTCTTGCCGGTTGACAATTGGTTGCATCTGATTGTGGCTGCAGTCATTTTCGGCGTGGTGGGCTTGGCTGTGTCGGCCTATGCCGTGTTGTCGTCATCAGAACGAAAAGTGTTAATGTCAAAATTAATTCATCGTAAAATGCATGGATAAATCAAAAACTAAAATAGGAATCGTAACAATCCATATGATTAATAATTACGGGGCAATCTTGCAGGCTTACGCTCTGAATTATTATCTGAATTCCTTGGGTTATGATGCCGAAACCATTGATTTTAGGACATATCGAGTAGCCGAGAGTTATAAACTGTTTAGGCCAATCCGGTCATTCATGGATCTGGTCCGTATGCTGCTTTTCCTTCCTTATCAATGGAAGATCTATAAACGTCATCAAAGGATGAAAGGCTTTATAAAGGATAAAATCAAACTATCCAAAGGTGTTTATTTTAGTAATTCAGAGTTGGCTCAGGCCAATTTGGATTATGACTACTACATTTGCGGTAGCGATCAGATCTGGAACACCTATTGTGATAACTATGATGATGCTTTTATTCTCGCCTTCGCTCGTGATAAGGGACGCCGTATATCATATGCGGCCAGTATGGGTATGTCTTCGATACATGAGAAATTACAGCCAAAGTTCAGAGAGGAGTTGTCAGGCTTTTCCGCCCTATCGGTGCGTGAGAGTAATGCTGTGGATGTGATTTCCCGCTTGAGTGGAAAGAAAACGGTCCATGTTATGGATCCAGTATTCCTGTTAACCGATGAGCAATGGAAATTGATTCAGAACCAGAATATTACCATTAAAGGCCCCTATATTTTATTCTATGCGGTTCACGGAGAGATCCCAGGCATGCGACCTTATGTGCAGAAGTTATCTAAGCGCTTCAACCTTCCAGTTGTTGCTATTAATAAAAACCTAAGGGAACTGCAGTATCCCAATAAAAAATGCTATGATGCTGGCCCTGCTGAGTTTGTGTCTTTGATCCAGGGAGCGAAATATGTGTTCACTAACTCATTCCATGGCAGCGCATTTTCGATCTTATTTCATAAAAAATTTCAGGTGTATGTTGCCGAACCTGCAACAAAGGGTACGACTTCACGCATCTATAGCCTGTTGAACACGCTGGGATTATCCGACAGAATTGCATTTATGGACAAGGACCCATCATCAATGGACCACGATATCAATTGGGATGACGTCAATGAGCGTTTGGCCCCGATGATTGAGTCCTCTAAGGCTTTTTTGGATGACGCTTTGCGAGCCAAATAGATGTACAGGTTGCTGCGCATGTTATAACTCATGCGCCCAGCATGCCATCGAGATGCGCCCTTTGTCAAGTGGCGCTCTTGTTCCAGTCATTGATGAGAACCTGTGTGTCGAGTGCGGCCGATGTGAGCGCGCTTGTCCTGTCTTGAACCCTCATGTTCAGTCCAGTCAACCATGTCGGTGCTATGCGGCATGGGCGACCGACGATAAACTGTTGGAAAATGCGGCATCGTCGGGTGTTGTCTCGGCTTTGGGCAAGCACATCATCGATTGCGGTGGTATGGTCTATGGTACCAGATTTGAAAACCAGCGACTGGTGTTTGCTGGCGCTGAAACGGTCGATGGACTACTAGCGTTTCAAGGAAGCCGTTATGTGCACGCCTATGTCGGGGATGCCTATTTGCAGATAGAGCAGCATCTCAAGGCCGGCAGGAAAGTCCTATTCACGGGTACACCTTGCCAGGTCCACGGACTACGTCAATTCCTCCGAAAGGATTACGACAACCTGGTGGCGATTGACCTGGTTTGCCACGGGGTCGCTCCATTGTCATACCTCAATGAGTATCTGCGTGACCGTGGTGTGGACATGGATTATGATAACGTGGTGTTCAGGGGCAAGAAAGGCATGTCGCTCGTTGCCAAGCGTAACAACGAGGTGTTGTACAGTAAATATAAACTCAATGACCTGTTTTACACAGCCTATCTTAAGGGGCTCATCAGCAGGGAGAATTGTTATACCTGCCCGTATGCATCATTGAGCAGGTATGGAGACATCACTGTCGGGGACTTCTGGGGGTTGAAGAGAACACGGCAGATTGCCGATCACCCCTTTATCTCTGTCATGTTTACCAATACGGAGAGTGGCAACAGGCTCCTTGCTGATTGCGGTGATAAGGTCCGCTGCGTCGAACAACCCCTGGAGATGGCTACCAAATCCAATGGTCAACTTAATCACCCTTGCCCCAGGCACGAGGGCCGCGACAAGTTCCTGGCGCTCTATTCCCGACACGGCCTTGTAAAGTCAATTAAAAAGACATCTTTATACAAGACTTTCCTCAAAACGTCGTTAAGATATAGAGCCCTTTTATTCGCTTCCAAACTTAAACATTTAATATATGGCAAATAAATTTCAAATACTGGATTGCACATTGCGAGACGGTGGCTACTACACCGACTGGGATTTCGCTCCTGGCGTTGTGGACACCTATCTTGATGCGGTGAACCGATTACCCATCGACTATATCGAGGTGGGTTATCGCAATAACCCCGACAAGACCTATATGGGAGAGTATGGTTATTGCCCTGTATCCTCGCTGAGGAGAATCCGCAACAAATGTACCAAGAAAATCGCTGTCATGATCAACGAGAAGAGTTCCAGGGTCGAGGACCTGCCTTATCTGGTCTCGCCGATTGAGGGCATCGTTGACATGGTGAGGATTGCCGTCGACCCCAAGAACATCGATCGCGCGATCAATCTGGCAAAGCACATCAGGGACGCCGGCTTTGAGGTGGGCTTTAACCTGATGTATATGTCCAAGTGGAATGAGTATGAAGGCCTGTTCCCAAAACTGGCTCAACTCGAGGGCGTCGTTACCCTGTTGAACATGGTAGACTCCTTTGGCAGCATGATGCCCGATGATGTGGAAAAGACCATCTCAATCCTTCGTCAGCACACCGCCTGCCCCCTTGGCTTCCATGGACACAACAACCTGCAACTTGCGCTCATCAATACACTCACGGCTATCAAGTGCGGCGTGGTCTCGGTCGATGGTACGATCCTGGGTATGGGCCGCGGAGCCGGTAACCTCAACATTGAGTTGCTGCTCACATGCCTGAATCGTCAAGGACTTGAGGTGGACTTCAATGTCCTGGGTGACGCGATTTCGGCCTATATGCCTCTGTTGCACCAGTATAACTGGGGCACCATGTTGCCCTATATGATCTCGGGAGCCAATTCCATCCCTCAGAAGGAGGTCATGGCCTGGTGTACCAATAGGGCCTACAGTTTCAACAGCATCGTCAGGGCCGTTGACAACAAGCGCGCCCATGTGGCCGACAATGCCCACTTCGACATGCTCCAGGCTACCCACTACGATGACGTGCTCATCGTTGGCGGTGGCGAGAGCACTGCCGAGCATCTCGAGGCCATCAAGGAGTTCATCAGCCAGCATCCGGGCATGGCAATCGTGTTTGCCACGACCCGTCATGCAGCAGGACTGAAGGCCGTTGCCAACGACAAGTTCTTTGTGCTCGTGGGCAATGAGGCCCGTCGCATGGAGAAAACCGTGCCGGCCGACCAGTTCAAGGGCATCTGTGTGCTGTCTCCTTATCCCAGGACGATGGGTACCGAGGTTCCCGCTTATGCCACCCACGAGACCTATGAGTTGGAGAAAATCAGTTTCACCAGCGACTATGAGGACTCCTGCACCACTGTGGCATTGCAGACCGCCATCGAACTCACCCCTGAGAATATCTACATCGTGGGCTATGACGGCTATCGCGGCCAGGTGCTGTCCGACAAGGAGATGGAACTGAGCAACGAGAACCGGACCCTCTTCAGCCAATTCGAGAAATTCACTGACAAGCAGTTGATCTCGTTGACACCCAGCCTCTACCGTAGCCTGCATGTGAAATCCATCTATCAATATCTCTAATTTCCCGCTCAACATGAAAATCATAGCAGTTATCCCCGCCCGTTATCAATCCTCAAGGTTTGAGGGCAAACCGCTGGCCGAAATCTGTGGCAAGTTGATGATTGAACGCGTCTATCTCCAGGCCAAGAAGGTGAAGGAATTCAGTGACGTGTATGTCGCAACCGATGACGACCGCATCTTCAATGCCTGCCAGGAGCGCGGCATCAACGTGATCATGACCTCAACGTCCCACCGCACCGGCACCGACCGCATCGGCGAGGTGGCCGAGAAAGTGCCTGCCGACCTGTATGTCAACATCCAGGGCGACGAGCCTCTCATCGAGCCCGAGACCATCAGGACAGCCATCGTGCCCTATCTCGAGAATCCCGATACCCCCATCATGGTGACCAACCTGATGACCGAGATTCACGACCCCGTTGACCTGATCAACTTCACCGTGCCCAAGGTTATTGCCGCGGCCGACGGCCGTGGAGTCTTCCTCACGCGCTCGGCAGCCCCCTTCCCCAAGGGCAACATCAATGTGAAGTACTACAAGCAAGTGTGCGTGTACGGCTTCAGGCCCGAGGCCCTGAAGTTCTATTGTGACTACGGCAAGAAGTATGGCAAGGCCAAGGTCGAGTCGGTCGAGGACATCGAGATCCTGCGCTTCATCGAGAACGGCTACCACGTCCACTACATCGAGGTGAACAGCGAGACCATCGCCGTCGATACCACCAACGACCTGCAACGCGTCATCCAGTACATGCACGACAACCACATCGACTAAACTGACATCCCTATCAATAATACAATAAGCGGGACGATGCCCAACCCACACGCATCGTCCCGCTCACTGTTGTTATCTTGTCAGTGGCGCTTCATTTGTTGGAGAGGTTGCGGGCGTAGTCTTCCCACTTGGTGATGAGGGCGGCCATGTCGGCGGGGAGTTCGCTGTCGAAGTCCATCTGTTGGCCGGTCTCGGGGTGGACGAAGCCCAGGGTCTTGGCATGCAGGGCCTGGCGGGGGCACAGTTCGAAACAGTTGTGGATGAACTGGGCGTAACTCGATGAGCGGTTGCCGCGCAGGATCTGGTCGCCGCCATAGCGGGCGTCATTGAACAGCGGGTGGCCGATGTGCTTCATGTGGACGCGTATCTGGTGGGTGCGGCCGGTCTCGAGTTGGCAACGCACGACAGCCACGTGTGCCAGGTTCTCCACGGTGTGCCAGTGGGTAACGGCGTGCTTGCCCTGGTCGCCGTCGGGGAATACCTTCATCAGCACGCGGTCGCGCGGGTCGCGCCCGATGTTGCCTGTCACGGTTCCGTCTTCCTCTTTCATTTCTCCCCACACAACGGCGATGTACTGCCGCTTGGTGGTCTTCTTGAAGAACTGGGCGCCGAGCGAGGTCTTGGCGTTGGGCGTCTTGGCGATGACCAGCAGACCGCTGGTGTCCTTGTCGATGCGGTGCACGAGTCCCAGTCGCGGGTCGGTCACGTCATAATCGGGATTGTCCTTGAAGTGCCAGGCCAGCGCGTTGACCAGCGTGCCGTCGAAGTTGCCGTGGCCGGGATGGACTACCATGCCGGCAGGCTTGTTGACGACCATCAGGCTCGCGTCCTCATAGACGATGTTCAATGGAATGTCCTGGGCGACGATTTCGCACTCATAGCGGGGTCGGTCCATCACGACGCTGATCTCGTCGCCGGGATGCACGCGGTAGTTGCTCTTGACGGGGCGCCCGTTGACGCGGATGCACTGAGCCTCGGCGGCGTTCTGCACGCGGTTGCGGCTAGTGCCCTTGATGCGTTCTACCAGGTACTTGTCGATGCGCAGCAACACCTGTCCCGGCTCGACCACATAGTGGTAGTGCTCCCAGTAGTCCCGCCCGTCCTCGGTAAAGTCGGGCTCGCTATAGTCATATTGTATCTCGTGGCCCTCGGTTTCCAGAGCCTCGTCAAGCAACTCGTCGTCCAGCGCCATGATGCGTCAGTTTTTCTTCTTGTCCTTATCCTTGTCCGACTTTTTGTCTTGGTCCTTCTTCTTGTCCTTGTCGGACTTCTTCTCGTGGTCTCTCCTCTCTTGTGCGGCCTGTTCCTTGCGTTCCTGCTCGGCACGCGCCTGGGCTTCCTTCAGTTCTTGCTCGTAGGTCTCCTGGGCAGCATTATAGTTAGCCTCGTCGATGGAGTCCAGTACTGCGGGATCAAGGATCTGCTCGGGATTAAGGTCGACGATGGAGCCGTCGCCCACAGTGATCTTGATCTTGCTGTTCACGCTAACCGGCTTGCCCGGTGCCACATTGTGTCCATCCACAGTCACCTGCAGGATGAGGCCGTCCATCTCACTGGCGACACTGTCCATCGTCACGTTCTTGAAGCCCATGGCCTTCAAGGTGGCCATGCCTTGTCGTCCAGGCAAGTCAACCAACTTGGGCAGCGGCACGATGGGAGCGTGCATGGCGTTGACGTTGAGGTAGATGATACGGATTTTCTTGATATAGGATTTGGCCTTGGGATCCTGGTCGATGACGGTCCCGGGCTTGTAGTTCTCATAGAAAGTGGTCGAGTCGCTGATTTCCCATCGCAGGCCGGCATCCTCCAGGATGTCGATGGCCTTTTCCAGCGGCAGGTTGCGCACGTCGGGCACCTGCACCTGCTGACCATGGGAGGTGAAAACGTCGATAAACAGCAGGGCGATATAGCCCAGAGCCACCAGCGCCAGCGCCATCAGGGTGGAATTCACCAGGATGGGGTGGCGGTCACGCAGGCGGTCAAAGCCGCCCTTATTCTTGTCAGTATTGTTGCTCACGGTCGTTTTTTAGTTTAGTAAGAATTGACAAAGGTACTGAATTTCGACAGCAATGCAAATACTTGGCTCCGATTTTTTTTACAATTGGGAAAAATGCTAACTTTGCGGGCACTTATGGAAGCATGTTTTGATGAGATAACGGAGCGGCTGCTGCAGGCGCCCTACTGGGTGATTGACTTCCTGCCGATGCAGGTGCCCCAAGGGAACCGTGGTCAATTTTTTGCCGTCGAGCGGCATTATCTTTCGGGAGAGCGGCATGAGCGCCTGTGTCGCCAGTTTGCCGATGTGGTGCTGCCGTTGAACTGTTACCACGACTTGACGGTGAATCGCGGTGGCAGCCTATGGGTCAAGAACCCGGAGCCAGCCACACTGGTCGCATGGCTCAACGACGCCCTGCAACACGGCCACTTGTGCGCTGTGATTGACGGCGGCGATGCCCTGATTACAGCCAGCAGCGGCGATACCCACCTCTCGCTCTACAATGCGTCCGATGGCCTGATTGAACAGGTGCGGCAACTTGCCGCCGCCTCGGGCCTCTACCTGTGGCAACCTGCTCAATAAAGCCGCCATCAATCTAGAAACAAAAAACTGAAAATGGATCGTTCTTCACAGATTATCAAGACCAGTTGGATTGGCATCATCGCCAACGTGTTACTGGCAGCGTTCAAGGCTGCTGTCGGCCTGCTGGCCAGTTCGGTAGCCATCGTTATGGATGCCGTGAACAACCTGAGCGACGCGCTGTCGAGCGTCATCACCATCGTGGGCACCAAACTCTCACAACGTCCTGCCGACAGGCAGCACCCCTTCGGCTTCGGGCGCATTGAGTACTTCAGCGCCATCATCATCGCCGTGATTGTGCTCTCGGCGGGTGTGACTTCGCTCATCGAGTCGGTGAAAAAGATCATCGAGCCCACCACGCCATCCTACAGCACGGTCACCCTCATTGTCATCATCGTGGCGATTGTGGTAAAACTCATCCTTGGCCGTTATGTGAAGAGTCAGGGCGAGAAACTGAGCAGCGACGCGTTGATTGCCTCGGGAAGTGACGCCCTGTTCGACGCCATCATCACCCTGGCCACCCTCATTTCGGCGGGAGTGATGCTGTTGTGGGGCGTGTCGCTCGACGGCATCCTGGGCGCCCTCATCTCGCTGGTCATCATCAAGGCTGGCTTCGAGATGCTGGCCTCACCCGTCAACGAGTTGCTCGGTGCAAAGGTTTCGCCTGAGTTGGTTTCCCAGATCAAGCGAGAGGTGGCCGACTTTGACGGCGTGCACGGCGTGTTTGACATCATCGTCCACAATTATGGTCCTGATGTGTTGATCGGCTCCCTGCACGTCAACGTGCCCGACACGATGGATGCCCACCAGATTCACGGCCTCACGCGCCGCATCAGCGAGGAGATGTTTGCCCGTCACGGTATCATCATGACCGTCGGCATCTATGCTGTCGCAACGGGTGACAACAAGCGTGCCCAGTTGCAGCACACCGTCATGCAGGCCCTTGCCGCCCATGAGCACATTGAGCAAGTCCACGGCTTCTACTACTTTGAGGACGAGCGCCGCGTGTCGGTCGATATAGTCCCCGACCTCACCATTCATGACGATGCCGCCTTCATCCAGGAACTGACAGCCGAGTTGCAGCCCCTCATCCCCGACGACCACCTCACCATCGTCATCGACCACAACTACACCGAATAATGTGTCACTAATTTAACGAAGAGTGCAGGGCGCGATGGGTAGCGAGCCTGCACTCTTCGTGATGAGAGTGTGCAAAATGGTTATTCAGCGAAGAAGGGGATTTCATCGCCATCATCGTCCTTGATGACGAGTTTCTTGCTCTCGAGCGTCACGACCTTCATATTATGCATCTTGGGCATGCCATTGAGCATCATGTCCTTGAACTCTTTTTTCATGCCGTCGAACTCCGATTTCATCACTTTGTCCATAACGGCCTTGGCCTTGGCATTCATGCCCTTGGCATCATAGTCAAATTCCACCTCGGCCTTGCTTCGGTTGAGGTTCATCTTCAAGTCTTTGCCGTTCAGGGTGTAGGTGCCCGGTACGGTAACTCCTCCCGCGACGCTGATGGGCACGCCGTCTTGCTTGATCTGATAGTCGGTTGCGACAAGCATTTCACAGGTGCCGTTTTTTTCAAAGGTCAGCGTCACGAACACTTCTCCGCCGTCATCGGGAGAGAGTTTGGTGAACCATTCTTTGCCTGTCAGGCTCTGAGCGTCAAGCGCGAGCGCCGACACAAGCATCAGCATCAATGTTAAAATAGATTCTTTCATAATTCAGAGAAAAAAAGTAGTTTGGTCAAGATGAATAAAACAAAAATCAATGTCATGCGGGCATGATACCGCTATATCATTGCCGCGACCGCAAAAGTAGTAAAATTATCAATGTATATTATTGGTTTTGGTGTAATTTTTTTGTTGTAAATTCACATAAATTCTCATGATTCTATGTATATTTGCCGTCAATTATAGAAAAAACACGTGGAAACTATGACAAAGAAGAAAAAGTATATACTGCTGTTTTTCCTGGCTCTTGTGGCCTATGCAGCGTTTTTGCCGGTTAGAGGTTATGGTCTCAAGATTGCAACGGGGCTGCATTGTACCGCTTTTTTTGCCCTGACATTGTGGGCGCTATGGAAATATGACTCACAGTTGAATCCCTGGGGCATCATCCTGACGGTGGTCCTGCCGTGGTTCCCCGATTTGGCGTTCCGCATCTATTCGCCCGGCACGACATTGTCCTCATTGCCCGCCACAGCCATACCCTTGCAGGCGATTCTTGCGGCTGCCATCATCAATTATAACCGCAGGATATGGCTGATAGTGTTGTTGGGCGCAGCCATGGTTTATGGCGTGACCGAGGGGCAGCACCAGTGGTATGAATGGGCATCTTATGGAATAAACCAAGCGAGGCCTTCCTGCCTTGCCACAGCCGAGGTGTTCAATGGCGAGCAAAGCGTCTCGCTGGGCGACATCCATGAGGATTATCTTGTCCTGGATGTGTGGTCATCTACTTGCGGCGCCTGCATCAATGCGTTGCCCGAGGTGCAGGCCCTGCATGACCGATACAAGGATTCCGGTCGGGCCCAGGTGGCCTCTTTGTTTGTCTGCTACAAGGACGAGACCTTCAAGACAGCCCTTGAAATCGTGAGCAAGCGTGGATGTGACATGCCCGTGTATGCCGTTGACAAGTCGAGTGTTATCCTCAGCGAGTGTGGCATTTCGACCTATCCCCACGTCCTCATCCTTGACAAGCAGCGCAACGTCATTTTCAATGGCAGCCTGGAGTTTGCCAAGCGCAAATTGAAATCACTTGATTTGTAAAACTCGAGAGAAAGCATGATGAAAATACTATTAAAACTGATTATCGCCATCATCCTGGCCTATTCGGCCGTGATGATGTTGATCAATGTTGTGTTCTCAACATTATCCCTGAGTTCTACTGTTGACAACAGTATTTACTTTACAGAACAGTTCATACCCAGCATCTGCGGTCTCCTGTCCATGATCTATTGCCTGTACAGGTTATTCATCAGGAAATCGCCAGAGAAGAAAGAGTGAACAGTCAGATTACTAAACAAATCTTCTACCTGGCCAGCCGCCTGCATTAATGCTTTTTCCCTTGGATTTTGTCAGATTTCGACGAATTATTTCCTTGGATTTTGTCAAATTTCAATGATTTTTTCCCTTGGATTTTGTCAGATTTTGCCAAATTATTTCTTTGGATAATATATTATTCATATCTTTGCACCAGTTTTTAAAGATGCGCAACTATGTATTATTCAAGACTTATCGACAAATATTTATTGGAATGGGCATCCCGTGAAACTCACAAGCCCTTGCTGCTGCGTGGTGCCCGTCAGGTGGGAAAATCCACAGCGGTTCAGCACTTGGGCGAGAGTTTTGAGAATTATGTGGAAATCAATTTTGAGAAGCAGCCTTCTTTCATTGCCTTGTTTAAAGGCGTTGATTTTGATGTAAAAAAGATTGTTTCTCAAATTGCTGCGATGACGGGAACACGAATTGTTCCAGGCAGAACACTCTTGTTTCTTGACGAGATACAAGCATGTCCTGAGGCCATTATGTCATTAAGATTCTTCAAGGAAGACTTGCCAGAACTTCATGTGATCGCTGCTGGGTCTTTGTTGGAATTTGCTCTTGATGAGTTGCCTACTTTCGGTGTTGGTCGCATCCATTCCATGTTCATGTACCCCATGACATTTGACGAGTTCTTGATTGCCAATGGAGAACAGTTGCTCTTGGAAGCAAGAAATGACGCATCTCAATCCAATCCGTTGCCACAACCGTTATATGACAAGTTGGTAGGTTTTTTGCGGACGTTTATGCTCGTTGGTGGTATGCCCGAGGCTGTAAGCAAGTGGGTTGAAACCCACGATTATCTCGCCTGTCAGGAAATACAAGACGACATCACTGTAGCCTATGAAGACGATTTCCCTAAGTATCGCAAGAAGATAGATCCGATGCTGCTCAGGCGAACCATGCGGAGTGCCGCTGTGCAGGCCACAAAGAAATTTGTATATTCAGAGGTAGAAGGTAACTACAAATCTGCTGAAGTGAAAAAAGCCATTGACATGCTGGCTAAGGCAGGGATATTGATACCGGTAACCCACACTGCTGCCAATGGCATTCCCCTGGGTAGTGAAGCCGATGCGTCTTATAATAAGATGCTGTTGCTTGACACTGGACTCATGCTCAGACTATTGAACATGACGACTGGTGATATTTCGGAACTCACGGAGCAAATCCTAACAAGTGATATTACAGATTTGGTCAATAAGGGACCTATGGCCGAAATGATTGCGGGATTGGAACTACTGCATTATCGTACGCCAAACATTCGTCATGACCTGTATTACTGGACTCGTCAAGCCAAGAACGCTCAAGCCGAGGTCGATTACATTTCAAGTTATAGACAGACCGTTCTGCCTATTGAGGTGAAAGCAGGTGTTCAAGGTGGCATGAAAAGCCTATGGATCTTCATGCGGGAAAAGCAACTCACCGATGCCGTCCGCTGTTCATTGGAGAACTTTGGCGCATTCGATTATGAGGACAATCAGGATGGAGGAGCCAAGCGCCACGTCTTGGTTTGCCCCCTGTATGCTATTTCTCAGTTGGAGGTTCTCTTGAAAGGGATGAAATAGGCGCTGGCCAGGGCAATCACGAGGCAGGCGAGGGTCGTGAGGGTGTCCGTCCACCGGCGATGTTGCCAGTAGTGATCGATTACGGTCGTGAGAGGGGCTGGCTCAAGATTGCTGCCCTGTCGCAGTTGGGCCAAGGTATCATATTGGGTTAGTGCTCCCGTATTGGGTTGAAACAGGAAGTAATGTGATGTTGTTACCCCAATCACGGCATTATCGGTGACTTGTACCGAGTCGATGAGGTCCACAACGGTTACACCGTCTGTATCGATGATTGTGCCGTAATCGACGTTTGTCGCCACGAGACGGTAACCATTGGCAACGGGTACTTCATAGTATGTACCTATCCAGTCGCGCGGGAAAACCTTCCTGTCCAAATATGCTTGTGTCCCAATCAATAACGTAATAAAAACCAGCAGGAATACAATGATTCTTTTCATGTTGTTATTGTTGTCTAGATGTTGTTAAGGTTGTTTGACAACGGGAATGAGGGTGAAGGTGAAGGTCCGGTCGATGGCGGGGAGGCGGTACTGGTCCAGCGGGCGGGCGCCCCAACTGTCGATGCCGCCCACGCCGCAGTGCTCACTGTCAAGGGTGAGAATGGTGTAGGGCAATTTCACGAGATCGGATGGGTGGCGCTGGTGCTTCTCGTCGCCCTCGTCGAGCGTGGCAATGTCGTAGTGCAGCGCGCTGGCATAGAAAGGCCTGTCGGCGGTCACCTTGAGGCCGTTGCCCTCGGTGTCGGTCTGTCGCCACCAGCGGATGTCGCCCTTGGTGCCCGTCTCCTGAGGACGGATGTAGGGGTAGAACTGCTCGTCGGCCGTCTGGCGGTAGATGCCCAGGCGCTGGCTGTAGCGACGGTCGGCATAGTTCTCGATGGGGCCACGGCCATAGAAGTGGCTCTGGTCCATCCGATAAGGCATTTCCATCACCATGCCATAACGCAGCATCTCGGGCACGTCCTGGGCTGTGTCGTTGAACGCGATGCCCTGGGTCACGCACATCGCGCCGCCACGGTGTATCTCGTAGGTGAGCGTGAGCGTCGCGGCCACCTCGGGCAGGTCATAGCGGGCCACGACGGTCGTTTGCGACTTGTTAGACGCTTTCTTGTCCACAGCCAGTGAGGTAAGGTTCATCACGGGATTGCGCCACACCTTGAGTTTCTGTTGCAGCCCGGCGCCCATGTCGTTGTCGGTCACCGCGCGCCAGAAGTTGGGCCTCAACGAGCCACCCTCGCCCAGCATGGAAATGCCGCCCGCGATATACCTGCTGATGAAGCCCGTCCTGCCGCTGAAGGTGATTTCCACACCTTCGCCCGTGACCGTGAGCGAGCCTCCATCATGGCGCCTAAAATCGAATTTCGCTTTGTCGCGGGGCAACTCATCGGCGTGGAGTGTCGCCTCGATGACGGGCAACTGGGCATAGGCGATGCGCTGGCCAGCCTCCATGACCTTTGAGATATAACCGCGCTCGGCCTCCTTGAGCAGGAAATCGACGTTGAGCAGCACCTCGTGGCCCGGCTCGAGGGCGGCAAGGGTGCCCTCGATGGGCAGGTGCAGCATCTGTAGGCCTTGGGGGGCGACGTTGAGGTTGTTTTCCTCGCCGTTGAGCACCGACTCGCCATCGACGAGCAGTTGCCAGCGCATCTTCACATTGCTCAGGTCGCGGAAGAAGAACTCGTTTCTCACGGCGATATCACCCTGGCGCACGTTCACGTCCTCGGCCCAGACGTTCTGGTAGTAATAGGCCGTCTCATAGGCATGCGGATTCCACATGCGGTCGGGGCTCACGAGGCCGTTGCAGTTGAAGTTGTTGTCGCTGGGGTCGTGGATGTTGTAGTCGCCGCCGTAGGAGAAATACTGCTTGCCGTCATCGGTCTTGACGCGCAGGCCCTGATCGACAAAGTCCCACACAAATCCGCCCTGGAACTTGGGCAGACGGCGCACGGCATCCCAGTATTCCATCAAGCCGCCGCCCGAGTTGCCCATCGTGTGGTTATACTCGCACAGGATGAGCGGCTTGGTGCTCTCGGGCTTGCTGGCATATCGCTCGCACCACTCGGGCGAGGCATACATCGGGCACATCAGGTCGGTGTTCTCGCCGCCCTCGGCACGCTCCCAGTGGATGGGGCGAGAGGGGTCGGTGGCGCGTATCCAGTCGCGCGCGGCGGTAAAGTTGGGCCCGTCGCAGGTCTCGTTGCCCAGCGACCACACGATGATGCTGGGATGGTTGAACTGCACGCTCACGTTGTGCTGGTTGCGCTCCAAGATCTGCTGGGCGAACTCGGGCTGATAGGTCGGCGCGGTCTTGGGGTCGTAGTAGAAACCGTGGCCCTCCTGGTTGGCCTCGGCGATGACATACAGGCCGTACTTGTCACACAGGTCATACCACTGCGGGTCGTCGGGGTAGTGGCAGGTGCGCACGGCGTTGATGTTCATGCGTTTCATCTCCTTGATGTCGGCAATCATGCGCTCGCGCGACACGACGTAGCCGCCATCGGGGTCCATCTCGTGGCGGTTGGCGCCCTTGATGTAGATGGCCTTGCCGTTGACCAGCAACTGGCCGTCCTTGATTTCCACGCGGCGGAATCCCACACGGAGGCTCACAGTCTCGGGCTTCAATCTTTTGTCGGCAGGCGTGAACGTGGCAACAAGGCTGTATAGGTTAGGCACCTCGGCTGTCCATTTCTCGACGTTGGGGATAATCCAGCGGTTCTCGCCAGCAGGCGTCAAGATGACCTCTTGACAGCCCCATTCCAGCCGGTAACTCATCGTTCCCTTGCCCGTGACCGTGGGGTTGATCATCAGGATGCCGTCCTGCATGTCATCGGTGAGCGTCGCCGTCACGCGCAGGTCATCGATGTGGTAATTCTTGTCGCGGCAGTAGAGGTAACTCGACCGTGCTACGCCCGACAGGCGCCAGAAGTCCTGATCCTCGCTGTAGGTGCCGTCACACCAGCGCATCACCTGGAATGCCAGCAGGTTGTCGCCCTCGCGGACGTAGGGCGTGATGTCAAACTCGGCCGCCGTCTTGCTGTCCTCGGCATAGCCCGCAAACTGGCCGTTGACCCACAGGCTGATGTTGCTGGTCACGCTGCCGAAGTGGGCAATGACCTGCTTGCCCTTCCAGTCGGCGGGCAGGGTGATGTGGCGACGATAAGAGCCCACGTGATTGTCCATCGTGGGCACGCGGGGCGGGTCGTTCTCCCAGTTGCCGCGCCACGGAAAGCCGATGTTGACATACACCGGGTCGCCATAGCCGTTCAATTCCCACATCCCCGGCACAGGCATCGTTGCCCAGTTGCTATCGTCCAAGTCAGGGCGGTAGAAGTCGGTGGGGCGCTCATCCAGGTTGGCCACCCAGTTGAATTTCCAGTCGCCGTCCAGTGACAAGCGGCGGCTCAGTAGGGCCGAGTCCACATCATGAGCGATAAACGACGTGTGCACCGGCAGGCGGTTGATTTCGTTCACTTGCAGGTCCATCCACGGTTCCCCGGCAGGTTGCGCATTAGCGCCTATTGCCATCACCAGGCAGATTATTGTGAAGATTGAAGGCTTCATTTTTAACGGTTTAAATCTTGATAAAAAACTTAGCGTCTTTGTGTCTTAGCGTGAGGCTAAGAACTCGTTGGCGCGGGCGAGGTCATCGGGCGTGTCGATGCCGATGGTCTCCGTGGTGGTGATGCCAGCCTTGATGGTGTAGCCGTTCTCGAGCCAGCGCAACTGCTCCAGCGACTCGGCAAGTTCCAGCGGCGACTGCGACAGGCGGGTGATTTCGGCCAGCACCTGGGCACGGTAGGCATACATGCCCACGTGGGTATAATACTGCGTCAGCGAGGGCCACTGTTCACGTTCCTTCCCGCGCACATAGGGGATGACCGAGCGCGAGAAGTAGCGGGCCCGCATCTGGTTGTCGAGCACCACCTTGGGCGAGTTGGGATTCTCCAACTCGCTATAGGGCCGGCTGGGGTCAAACGGGCGCACGAGGGTGGCGATATCGGTCCCAGCGTCGTCAAAGCAGGCCATGATGGTCCTCAACTGGTCGGGTTGGATAAACGGCTCATCGCCCTGGATGTTGATGATCACATCCTCCTGGCCGCCGTTCTTCATGTAGGCCTCCTGGCAGCGATCGGTGCCGCTGCGGTGCTCGGTGCTCGTCATCACCGCCTTGCCGCCGAAGGCCTCGACGGCCGCCATGATGCGGTCATCATCGGTAGCGACCACCACGCGGTCCAGCACCTTACTCACTTGGGTATATACCCGCTCTATCATCGTCTTGCTGCCCAGCATGGCCAGCGGCTTGCCGGGAAACCTCGTCGAGGCATACCTCGCCGGAATAATCCCGATAAAACTCAATTTCTCGTTCATATTATGTTAGTTCTTATTATTCAGTTCTTTCTCGTTCAACCTGGCCTCAATCTCCTTGATTGTCGGTATGGTGCCTTCAATCTTTTCTGGGTAGAATTTTTCAAGTTCATATTCCGAAATTCCAATAGGCTGGCTACTCGATTCTAATGCATACTTGGCCAGAGTATTGTCTTTACTACGACATATTAGCAGTCCAATTGTAGGATTATCTTTACCGTCTTCTCTCAACAGATGATTTGCTGCTGTTACATACGTCCCCAGTTGGCCAATGTCCCTTGAGTCAAATTTATCAATTTTAACCTCGATTACCACATAGCATCTGAGTTTAATGTTGTAAAATAGCAGATCAATGAATTTTTCGGTCTCTCCAATGAGCAAGCGATACTCTTTACCCACATAGGCGAAACCGGTTCCAAGCTCTATCAGAAAATTGGTGATGTTGGCAAGAAGAGCCTCCTTCAACTGCATTTCGTTGTGCCGTGTTGTAACACCAGCAAAGGCAAAATTATATGGGTCTTTTGTCAATTCCTGAGCCAGGTCGCTTGTTTCGTCAGGGATGGTCTGTTTAAAATTAGTAATCGCTTTTCCTTGACGTTCATACAATCCAGTATCGATCCAGTTAAGCAGCATTGCTCTACTCCAACCATTTCCTAATGTTTGGTTGATGAAAAACAACGCTTTGTTTACATCGCCTTTTACTTTGTCTAAGATGAGTTTGTGATGTCCCCATGGTACGCTCAGGATCTTGTCTAAATCAATTGATGTCTTGGTCTGATGTGATTCGCCCCCAGGTTGAGGGTGAATTGCACTGGAGGCTTCATTCCTGTTTTCGCCCCCAACTTGGGGGCGAATTGTAGCGACTTGAGAATAAAGGAGATAGAATCTTCTGCAATACCTCAAGTTTGTTACGGATAAACCCTCAACATGAGGCATCTCGTTCTTTAAGTCTTTACTCAATTGTTCAATGACAGACTCTCCCCATCGCTCCTCGACATTCATCTCCACAATGTCTCGGCCTAACATCCAGTTAAACTTCAATTGTTCTGAATTCACCTTTACAGCAGCCTTGATTTGGCTACTACGATAACGCTTGACCAGGTTTTTTATCCACTGGATGTAGTCTTGATCTAATATGGTAATTTCTTTGCTCATGATGAAAAAATTACTTCGTTGATTGTTAAGGCCAGGCGTTCAATTGACCGATGTTGCCAGACAAAACCACGCCGCTGTTGAAATAGTTGTCAAATCCTTTGTTTTCTCTTGTCAGCAGGTCTGTCCCTTTTAGGAAGATATTGTTTTCTACATTCAGGCGCTCCTCAAAGTGGCAATCAAAGAAATCGAAAAAGCCATGAAAGATGTTATCCGATATGATCATCACTTCATTATTGTGCCCTCCCATCTGGTAATCAATATCAGAGATGACAACATTTCCCGTGAACTCCAGTCCTGCCGCAAACCATGTGCAATGGAGATTCAGTTTGTCAATAATACAATTACGTATCGTCACCTTGCCGTGAAATTCAATGGTGCTCAGATTAAGCACATGAATCACACAATGCTCAAGCGTCATTGCCTCGTTACCCAGTCCGTCAACAGAACCTTCGTCGATTCGCTCAATAACCTTATTCTTTATCTCCAGCATAACTTATATTATTGTTTGATGATAGCAATAGGCTCGGTTTCTGTTTTAGTTAATTTACAAATCACACAATGATGAACAATAGCGTGCAGCCGTAAAGACAATTATAAAGACAATTATAAAGACAATTTTGGGGACTATTTGAGTATTATCCAATAACCTTTTCTCTTGCCCTTTCTTTCAATATATCCTCTGGCTTTGAGATAGTCAGTACGATATTTCATAGCACGTTGACCGATGCCAAGGCGTTCAGCGAGTTGGGCAACTGTATCGTATGGATAATCCCGAATAACCCGATATGCGTCTTTTAGCGGGTCTTTTAGGTCTTTTAGCGGGTCTTTTAGGTCTTTTAGCGGGTCTTTTAGGTCTTTTAATTCATTATTCAGCGCAATTGTCTCTCCTTTGAAATCAGGATGACATGGGATGTCAATAAGGAAGTAAGTCCTTTCATCGTCCGTTTCTATCGTTGCTTGAGGTGAACCATTATCTCTCAATGCTGCTTGAATTGTCGGTATGCCTGTAGCGCGTCCTTCGGTCAATCCCAGTTCTTTAAGGAAATCTCCAAGCCGCCTATTCCTGTATCTACGGGATCTTAATGATTTGGCTTTTTGAATTGCTTCCTTACTGATAGAACGATCTGGACCAGAATAACTTAATATCGTAATTCTATCTGGCTCAATAGTGATCTCAACAGGTTCATAAAGTTTATAATCCCTATGGTACAGAGCATTAGTGACGGCCTCTTCAAGAGCAGCATAGGGATAATTAAAATACCTCAATGGCTCAGGCCTGTTTGGGAGTTTAATAATGCGTTCTTTAATAATGTTTGTCTTTAAATAATTAAGGGCCGCATTAATCATGAATGGCACCGTCCCTTTGATAACAGGCACCTCAATGATATTGTCTGGATTTTGCTCTCGGCCATTGGGGAACATCACTATATCGACTTGAGTGTAAGGGAAAAACTTGTCAGGTTGTTCACAGAACATCATTGCGGCTACATTCTTGATAAGCCTTTTTTCAATTGGTCCCACGAGCAGATTCATATTGCTCAACAAATCCTCTATAGGCTCTCGGTCTATAGTTTGAGACAATTTGCTCCCCACTTTTACGAGATAATCACGCAACTGGACCATTGAGATATCTTCCAAATGTATGTTTTCGTTCCCACGGTCATCAAATGGAACTTTTGCAGACATTTCTCTCAACTGATCCAGCAGTTCATCTTTCGCTTCGATGGAACTTGTGCCATACCTTATATAAAAAACAGGCTTCTTTAATTTTGCCGTCACATTCTCGGGTGCAGTATATGGTCTTTCTGTGCCGCTGGGTGCCCAAATGGCAAAAATACACTTTCCATCCACATCTTCAATAGAGATTCGAGGAAAATAATAGGGATCCATCATTTTGTTGAATCCTACCATTTCTCGTTGAATTCGGTCTAATTGTTCAATAGGAATACCTTTAACTGGACGTTTTGCTATACCATTCTCTTCTTCAACTCCAACAAGGATATATCCTCCGCCCAGGTTGTCAATATCATTAGCAAATGCACAAATGCTATGATATATGCTTTGAGGGTTCCAACCAGATTTGAATTCTATCCTATTCGACTCAATTTTTCTCTTGTTGAGCAAGTCTTCAATATTGATAGGAATGGCCATATCTTAAATTGACGTGTTATGATTTAATCCCTGCAAATATAAATAAAACTAATGGAGTTAACAACTTTCCTACCATTAATCATTGATTCAAACGGTTCATGCGCTCTTAATGGCTATAGGTGATGACAATGATCAGTAGCCCCAGGGTTCGCCGATGAGGATGACGGTGTGTCGGTGGGCAGGGAAACTGTTGCGGGTGAAGTGGATGTAGTTGCAGATGCACTGCGGCGCGTTGCAGTTGTGGCACACGCCGTCGATCTTGCATGGCGTGTCGCAGCCCAGGCGGGCCGTGTTGATGGGCGCTGCCGTGTTGCGGGCGCGGTCAAGTGCCGATTCCACACTGGCGGTCACCTTGTTCATGCCGATGACGTGGATCACGTTGTGAGGGCCCCAGGTGATGGCGGCCACGCGGTTGCCGCGGCCGTCGATGTTGACGATGACGCCGTCCTGGGTGATGGCGTTGGCGCTGGTGAGGAAGTAGTCGGCGTTCATCGCGTCGAGGTAGCATTGGCGCGTCTGCTCGGGTGTCTCGGCCTTGTCGCGGTCGATGACGTTGTAGCCGCCGCTGTCGATCAGGTTCTGGGTCAAACCCATCTCGCGGATGGTCTGCGACCCGCCCCAACTGATGCTGCTGCCTGCGGGAATGAGCGATTTGACGAGTTGGATGGCCTCGGCTGCCGTGGCACAGTAGTGGGCGTTGAAGTTGCGGCGTTGCAGGTGCTTGATGATGCGGCCCGCTAGCCGCTCGTTATGAATTTCGATGGGTGTCATTGCAGTTAATAGTTAATGGTTTACAGTTAGTGTTAGAACAGGTCGATGAGTTTCAACGAACCCCAGATGATGGCGGCGTAGCGCAGCAGTTTGCCGATGGTCATGGTCACGAGGACAATCCAAACATTGGAGCGCACATAGCCCAGGGCAACGCTGATGGCGGTACCCAGCATGGGCACAAAGGCAAAGAAACCCATCCAGGCTCCGCGGTTGTGCATGAAGCGCAGTGCGCGGTTGAGTTTTTCCTCACTCACGCGGGCATATTTTTCAATCCATTCGATTTTCCCTAAGTGGCCGATGTAGTAGCAAGTCATGCCGCCACTCACGTTGCCTGCCAGCGCGACAAACAGACAGGTGACGGGATCCATGTGAAATGGACCAACACAGGCGATGACCAGCGCCTCGCTGCTGAACGGCACGATGCTTCCGGCCAGGAATGAGCCAAGGAACAGACCCAGGTAGCCCCATTGGGCAAAAAATTGAATGAGAGTGTCGAGCATGTGTTAAATGTGTCTTGTGTGCCATGACCTTGCCATGGACATTGATGTTACTTGAACAACAGTTGGGTGAAAATCACGAGATAGTCGCGCCAGTTGGCCCACTCGTGCCCGGCACCGCTCTCGTGATAGGTGTAACGCAGGCGGTTCTTGTCGAGCAGTTTGCGGAACTCGGCATTGTCCTTGTAGAGGAAGTCCTTCTCGCCGATGCCCATCCAGTACACCTTGGGGCGCTGCTTGAACTGGGCAATGAGTTTGGCTTCCAGGTCGTCATAGATGGGACACTTGCCCTGGTCCATGCGGCTGATGGCGGGTGAGAACAGACCCACATAGGCAAAATCCTCAGGCTGGTTGGCGCTGATGTACAGCGAGTGGTAGCCGCCCATCGACAGGCCGCCGATGGCCCGGTAACGCTTGGCGTCGCGGGTGCGGTAGTTGCTGTCCACCCACTTCATGATGTCCTTGAACGACTGCTCAAAGGTGCCGTCCATCCAGTGCTTGTGGGCAAACGTGGGTTGAGCATTGTTGTCGGGGCCCATGCCGCCGGCCGCGGGCTCGTCGATGTTACCGTTGGGCATGACCACGATCATGGGCTCGGCTTTCCCCTCGGCAATGAGGTTGTCAAGCACCTGGGCGGCACGGCCTTGCTCCAGCCACACCGTCTCGTCGCCGCCCGAACCGTGTAGCAGGTAGAAGACGGGATAGCGCTGGCGGCTCTGCTCATAGCCGGCCGGCAGATAGACCATCATGCGGCGCTTCATGCCCAGGGTGGGGGAGTCATACCACACGGCCCTGACCTCGCCGTGAGCCACGTCGTGGACCGCCACGGGGCTGTCACCGCGCGGGTCGAGCACAAAGGTGTTCATCACGTTCTTGACGTCGCGCAGCACGTGGGCATTCTCGTTGTCAAGCACCTTCATGCCGTCCACGATGTAGTAGTACATATACAGGTCGGGCTCCAGGTCACGCAACGTGATGCTCCACGTCTCATTGCCCGTGTGCTTCATCAGGGTGTCCACGCGGGTGTCAATCACCAGCCGCACCGTGTCGGCCCCGGCAGCCTTGACCTTGAAAGTTACCGATCCGTCCTTGGCAATGTCGGGCGAGGGCAACTGTGGTGCCATATATCCCCGCTGAGCGTGCATCGCCAGCACGGTCACCATGGCGGCCCCAAAAAGTAACAGCAGTCGTCTCATAGTAGTATCGTTGAATTTGGTTTGAAAAAAGTTTTTGCAAATTTACGTCATTCCTCCCGAAATCCCAAGCGAAAACACTGCTTAAATTATCTAAAACAACACTATAATCCCCCCACGACAAGCCAGGAAATGAGTATCAGGTGTCGGGTGTAAGGTGTCGATGGTTTGGGCTGTTGTCAGTTGCGGGTGAGGACCAGTGTGGCAATGACCGGGTAGTGGTCGCTCATTTCTACCGGTATGACATGTGAGTCAATCGTGTGACAGGCTTGTTTGGGCTGGGCGAGGATGTAGTCAATCTTCTTGCTGGGAGACTTGACGCTGAATGTGAAATCATCGGTTGTGCAGTCAGTCCACTGGCTCATGAGCAGGCCCATCACCGGGTCATCGGGCGAGGCATTGAAGTCACCGGCCAGGATGACGGGGAGCGCGGTACAGGAAAAACGGTCCAAAATGAACTGAGCCTGGGCGGCCCTGCTGACACTGTCGAAGGCCTCAAGATGTGTGCAGGCCATCATGATGGTGTCGCCGTCGGCAAGGACAAAGGTTCCCTGGAGCAGGCCCCGTTGCTCCATGCGGCCGACGGGATGCGGCAACTTGATATTGTGGACATCTACAAATTGATGCCGCGAGAGCAGGCCGATGCCGTAATGGCCTCCGCTGAAGTTGATGGTGGGCCCAAAGAATCCCTGCATGCCACTATAGTAGGCCAACTCGGTGATGAAATCGCGGTTGTTCTGTTGCGGGCAATTGGCTCGCCGGGTATAGTGATCCACTTCTTGCAGAGCGACAAAGTCGGGTTGATATTGCTTGATGAACTGCCCCAACTGTTGCAGGCTGGCATCATGGCCGGCATGGAGGTTAAAGGTCATGACCCTGATAGTGTCGTTGTGACCTTGAGCCGTGGCCGTAAAGGCCAGCAGACATGCCGATATCAAAAAAATGTGAAGGGGTCTCATAGTGAATGAAGAATTTGATGAACTGCGCAAAAATACTAAATATTTTGAAACGATATAGCAGTTGACTCTGTCAGATTTCTTTAATGTGAACCTTTAGTTCGGCGAAGCCAATTTCGCTAATGAACCGAATTTCAGGAAAAACATTAAATTTCGTCGAACTCACGTTAATTAAAACACACCCGAAAGGGTATAGTAAAAGGTGCGAACGCTTGCGTAGTAGTGGTGACCAAAAACAGATTGCACGGGCTTGAAAACAGTTTTGTGCAATTTTGCTCCCTCAAACAATATCGCTGCTGACCATTAAATTACATCAAAAGAACCGTCTCTTTGATGTAAATGTTGGTTAGTAGTGGCATTTTCACAGCCAAACATAACAACACAAAAAGTAAGAAGTATTATGAATAAGTAATATTTCATATTTTATCTAAAAAACAAATACAGTACTTTATCTAGTATAACATAATTTGTAATATCCATTCTCTATGTAAAAACGTATTGATTCATTTCCAATCAGAGGAACCAAGCCAGAATTGTTAATTGGAGGTTCATCATACACAATAGATCTTGATAACCTACATATCGTCGATGCATCATTAGAATCCTTTTGAGTGAAACCATAATTTTTTGCATCTCTAATAAAAGTATCAAATTCTATCTTATCAGGAAATAAATAATTTATTACCGTTTTGTGAAAACCTATCCAATCTCTTTTAAGTTCTAAAGTTAAATAGCTAAATGGTACTCTATAATACTCAAAATGATTAGAATCTATTTCATACGTGCAATTGCTACACCATACAGCACTTAGTAAGGTAACATCTTCGTCATCGCTACTGGCTCCACTTCTATCATAGTCCTCCTCTTCTGCAACATAACCTGATGTGAATTCATAATGCTGAGCACTCATATAATTCATCAGGAAGTCTCCATCATTAATTTTAGTAAAGTACATGAAATCTGTATAACTCAGACTTTGACAATTACAAGCAATTGCTGAAGATAAAAACAAGATCATTAATACAAGTCTAGTCATAATCATAGGATGATTAAAGATCGTTCATGTTTCTTCTTTCATTATTGTGATAGTTTTCAACATCCATATAATCTATATATAGATAATATCGTGGTCTATAGCTATCACTTATTGACAGATAGATATTTCCAATGACAGCGTCTACATTTGCATTTGGAATTTTCCACAACATATTCTCAGAACCATAAACATGTTGTGTTTGGGCATATTTATCGCCATACTTTTGATAAAGCATGGATTTCATCGTTTCGTATTTATTAGAACAAATAGTAGCGTTTTCACAAGCAATTGATACTCTTGCTTTGTAAACAATCTTTGTTGAAACGTTATAATAAATAAATATTTGAGCTTTTTCTCCTGCGAAAACACCGTTAAAGGCACGGATACCTGCTTCTAGATGACTGCTAAATTCTTTATCATATGTAATTGATTTCGCAGTTAATTTGTTTTGAAATTGTGTTATTGTACCAGTCAACGGTATTCCCATAAACTTCATATGCTCTGCATGAATCGGAATCACCATAAACAGATACAAGATAAAAAGAAGTAATATATTCTTTTTCATATATATTTAAATATAGTTTAAAAAATTTTGTTCGACAGACTGCAAAGTTACAATAAATTTAATAATCACAGCACTTTTGACGAAAAAAAGCAGGCGGCGCTCACGCGTGGCCTGCCCAGGTACACAAATACATCAAAGGGACGGTTTTGATGTGATTTTATGGTGTTTTTTGGGAGAATATAGCAAGAATGCACGGGATGGTAGGCCCGTGCATTCTGTTGTAATAGTGAATTGGCTTGCTTCAGGGTTTAGATCCACCCCATCGAGTGGTAGAGGAAGGCGATGAGGTAGCCGGCGACACAGGCTACGATGGTGTGCACCATGCCTGGCATCATGAACGAGTGGTTCAACAGGTACTTGCCGATGACGGTCGTGCCCGTGCGGTCAAAGTTCACCGTGGCGATATCCGAGGGATAGTTGGGGATGAAGAAGTAACCATATACCGAGGGCAGCACACCCAGCAACACCCAGCCATCGATGCCCAACTGGTAGGCCAGCGGCAACATCGACACGACCACGGCGCCCTGTGAGTTGACAAGCACCGATACCAGGAAGAAGGCGAACGCAATCGACCACGGGTACTTCTCTACCATGCCCGAGAGCATCTGCTGTATCTCGCCCAGGTAGTTGGCAAAATAGGTGTCGGCCAGCCATGCGATGCCATAGATGGCCACCACGGCCACCATGCCGCTCTGCCACACGGGGCCGGCGATAGCCTTCTTGGGCTTGGCCTTGCAGAAGATGATCATCAGCGCAGCGGCGGTGATCATCACAATCTGGATGACAAGGTTCATCTTCAGCGGTGTGGGATTGCTCTTGGTGAGTCCCTCCACGGCGATACCCAGTTTGGCCAACTGGTCGGCAGTGATCTTCACGCGGGATGCCATGAGTTCGACCGTGGCGTCACCGTCGATGGCCTTGACGGTGTCATAGGTGGGCAACAGTTCCTGGAAGATGGCGAAGAACACAATCACGAGCAGGGCACCAAAGAAGATATACACCGCACGCTTGCTCTCGGGGGCGATCTTCTTGTCGAGGGTGGTGGCGCTGCTGCCGTAGATGTACTCGCGCTGGGCTGGGTCGGCGAGTTTCTTCTGGAACTCGGGATCCTTGTCCAGGTCCTTGCCGCGACGGTAGGATGCGGCCGAAGCGATAAAAATGCCCAGCAGGCACGCGGGGATGGTGACCATGAGCACCTGTGGAATGGACACGGCGTAGCCGTTGGCGCCGCTGATGGTGATAAAGGCCACCACGGCTGCCGCGATGGGCGAACAGGTGATGCCGATCTGCGAGGCGATGCTGGCGATGCCGCAGGGACGCTCGGGGCGGATGCCCTTCTTGATCGCGATGTCGCAGATGATGGGCATCAACGTGTACACCACGTGTCCGGTGCCGACGAGAACCGTCAGGATGAACGTTGCCAGCGGGGCGAGGAACGTGATGCGGTCAGGATGCTTGCGCAGCATCTTCTCGGCCAACTGGATGAGCCAGTCCATACCGCCCGAGGCCTGCATGATGCCGGCGCAGGTGACGGCTGCAATGATGATGTAGATGACATCGGTGGGAGGGGTGCCGGGTTTCATGCCGAAGCCAAACACGAGGATGGCCAGGCCGATGCCCGAAATCGCTCCCAGGGCCAGGCTGCCATATCGGGAACCCAACCACAACGCTGCAAGCACGATGCAGAGTTGTAAAATCATGATGAGTGACATGTTATTTAGTTTTTAGTTTTAAGTTTTAAGTTTTAAGTTGGTGTCCTGAAGTCATTTAATACCTGATGGATACCTGGACAAACACGGTGCTGTAGTTGGATTTTTCCAGGGCACGGTCATGTGTGAGGCAATACTCGGTCTGCACCTCCAGGTACTTGCAGAAGCGGTAGTTCAGTCCCACCTCATAGTTGGTCCTGGCTGCCACACTCGAACCGGTGGGGCGATAGAGGTCATAGCGTGCCTTGGCCATCAGTTTGTTCTTGATGACAGGGACGATGGCGAGGGCATACACACCGTCGGCCTTGTCGTTAGCCACCTCATTGCCGTTGCGGTCGGTATAGGTCTTGATGGCGGCATCATTGCCGTCGGCGGTTTTCTGATAGGTGGTCTCGAAGCCCAGGCCCGTCGAGTGGATATACTCGGTGCGCAGTTGCAGGTCACCCTTCTTGTACTCGGCGCTCAGCGCATAGCGGTGCTGGCGCAGGCTGATGGTCCGGCCGGCACTCTTGCGGGCATAGGAACCTTCCCAACCGAAGGCGCCCAGGCGCATCCCGTCGATGGGCATAACCCATGCACCACCGATGATGTCCTTGCGCTCGTCCACGTCCTTGACGTTGATGCCCTGGCCGTTGAACACACCCACCTGGTAGTGCAGCAGGTTGCGTCCACTGCCGTTCTTGAGAAAATCGCCCTGGAACTGCAGACCGATGTCACGGCCGTTGCTGGAGTGCATGCCCGTGCGGTCGCTGAAGCCCGCCAGCCTGTTCACCGGCTGCGAGTAGCCCATGAAGCCCTGGTCGATGGGGTTCATCGGGTTCTCATAGGTGAACGGGCGCTTGAACTGGCCCAACTTCACGCGGAAGAAGTCAAACTTCTGCCACTCCATGAAGTAGTCCACCAGGCGGGGGCTGCTGCCCATCGTGGTGGTGTTGCCGTTGATCTGTCCCTGGATTTTATAGTAAAAGTCATCCAGGATGCGGCCCTCAATCGAGGCCCTGACGAGTTTCACGTCAAACGAGTTGCTGTTGCCTCCGTCCTGGAACGTGGCCTGATAGGTCGCCATGGCAAAGCCGCTGAACTTGGGCTTGGTGAAAATCGCCTTGCCCTCACCCTCGGCGGCGAGTAGGGACAATAAAGTCAAGGATGCTATCAACATCGTGAGTAGTCGTTTTGTCATGAGGTCTATTGTTAATTTAGGGAGGTTAATAAAGCGGTATAGGGCAACAAATATAACATTTTCTTCTGAAATAGCATCGTGTGAGGGCGTTTTTTATTCACAATGCTACCGTTTTCGGTATAATGGGTGTGGGCTGATTGCTCTTGTACGGGCATTGAGAAAGCCGGCAGATGATAATCGTATTTCCAGTAATTTGTGTAATTTTGTGGTCCACTAAATGATTGAACTATGAAACTGAGACTTTTTATCCGCTTGATGGTCGTCTGCTCACTGGCCGTGACCACTGCCATCCCCGTAGCGGCGCAATATGGCCGTGGCGGTGACAAGCATTACCGTGAGCGCTATAACCGTGCCCATTCCTACGGCGACGTGGTCGAGATACGCTTGAGCGAGCCAGGCACGCTTGAACAGAAGATGCCCCAGGACATGATGAACCGCGTGAGATTGCTGCGCATCGAGGGGCCGATGGATCACAAGGACTTCAAGTTTATCAAGAAGTTGTGTGACCGCTCGCGTTGTGTCGATGGCCGTGACAAGTCGGTGGACAACTACATTGACCTGGAACTGGAGCGTGCTCGCATCATGAGTTCGGGCAACGGAGGACTGTTGAGGAGCAATGGCGAGCGGGATGTGCTCGACGATGCCCTGGCCTATTCCAGCCACCTCCGGTCGATTGTGCTGCCCGAGCGCCTCAAGCGCATCGGCAGCGGGGCGCTGCGAGGGTGCTCACGCCTGGAGGAAGTCATCATGCCGTCTGGCGTGCGCTCCTTTGGCAGCAGTGCTTTTTCGGGCTGTAGCCACTTGAACTTCATCACCCTGAATGAGGGCCTGCAGAGCATCGGCAGCGAGTGCTTCAACGGCTGTTCCGCCTTGCGCGACATCGACGTGCCGCACACTGTGACCGAGATTGGCAACGAGGCCTTCAAGGGCAGCGGAGTACAGCGCATCGGCCTGCCCTACGACCTCTTGTCGCTTGGACGCGGTGCCTTTGACGACACGCCACTGACGGCAATTCACATCCCTGCCGGTACACAGATCGAGAGCGACTACCTGGGCTACATGCCCAAGTTGCAGGAAATTACTGTCGAGGATGGTAGCCGGTATTACACCTATGAGGACGGTGTGCTCTATGACAACACGGGTAGCGTCCTGCTGCTCTATCCTGCGGGCCGGACCGGTGATTGCGAGTTGCCTGACGATGTGAGCGGCATTGCCAGCCGTGCCTTCTACGGCTCTCTGGTGGAGCACATTGACCTGCCGGCCAGCGTGACCAGGGTTGACGAGTCGGCATTTGAGAAATGTTCCCACCTGCAGCACATCAGCATGCCCGGTGTGACCCTGCTGGGCAAGGGTGCTTTCAAGTACTGCACCGCTCTGGAGTCGTTCACCACAAGCCGCGACATCAAGGTGATCTCCCAGGAAGCGTTTGAGGAGTGCAAGAGTCTGTCGTCGGTGTCCCTGCCGTCGGGCGTGACCGCAATCGAGGCGCGCGCCTTCAAGAATTGCCCCGCAATCGAGTCGGTGGAGTTCCCCATCGGTCTGACCGAGGTGGGCAAGGAGGCATTTGAGGGTAACAAGGTGCTATCAGCCATTGACTTGCCGGCGGGTCTCAAGACCATCGGCGAGCGGGCTTTCAAGAACTGCAGGACACTCACCCGTGTCGCCTTGCCTGATGCCTGCACGATGGTGGGCAAGGAGGCCTTCCGCGAGTGTGTGGCCTTGAGGCAGATTGACTTGAACGACTGTCTCACTTCGCTGGGTGACAATGCGTTGCGCGAAACGGCCATCACCATGCTGGTCCTGCCTCAGAGCATCACCCATGTGGGCAAAAAAGTGACCGAGAAGTGCAAGGAACTCGTCCGCATCGAGTGCCACGCCATCCTGCCGCCCACGCTCGACAAGGAGAGCAACAACAAGGTGGAACTTTATGTCCCCGCCTCGTCGGTCAATGCCTACCGTAGTGCCAAGAACTGGAAAAACTTCAAGACTATACTTCCCCTGGATTAACCCATGCATGAATCGGCATTCTCGACGGCCTTGTTGAGGTGGTTTGCGCAATACGGGCGCGAACTGCCGTGGCGTGGCATCAGTGACCCATACGGTATCTGGGTCAGTGAGGTCATCCTGCAGCAGACGCGCATCGAGCAGGGCCGTGACTACTGGCTCCGCTTCATGGACCGATTCCCCACAGTTGAGGCACTGGCCACTGCCACCGAGGACGAGGTGCTGCGCCTGTGGCAGGGACTGGGATATTACAGCCGTGCCCGCAACATGCATGCCGCCGCGCGTCAGATTGTCGAGCAGGGCGGTTTCCCGCAGACCATCGAGGGACTGCGGGCATTGAAGGGGGTGGGGGACTACACGGCGGCAGCCGTGGGCTCGATGGCCTTCAACCTGCCTGCCGCCGCTGTCGATGGTAATGTGTATCGCGTTCTGGCCCGGCACTTTGGCATAGATGTCCCCATCAATACGGCTCAGGGCAAACACACCTTTCAAGCCCTGGCCAGCGAGTTGCTGCCCGAGGGCAAGGCTTCGGCCTTCAACCAGGCGATGATGGATTTTGGGGCCACATGGTGCACACCCAAGTCGCCCCGCTGCCTTGATTGCCCCGTCGCCGACACGTGTGACGCACTTCACACGGGCCGCACGGGCCTGTTGCCTGTCAAGGAGAAGAAACTCACGGTCAAGGAGCGTCATCTCACCTATATTTATGTCCGTCACCAGGGCATGACAGCCCTGCGCCGACGTCCGGCTGGTGACATCTGGCAGGGTCTGTGGGAACCGTTGCTCATCGAGAATGGAGATTTACCCCAATGGGAAGCGCCACTGAAACTCGTGGCCAGCAACGTGAAGCATGTCCTCACCCATCGCGTGCTGCTCGCCGATTTTTTCCTGGCCGAGCCGACACGGCGCCCCGGGTTGCCGCTCGGCTATATTTGGGTCAAGGAGAGTCAGGTCGGGGAATATGCCCTGCCCCGCCTGGTGGAGAAATTGCTGTCACTACTGTAGCCGTCAACTTGCAAGAAAACAGAGATGGACACAACGTCATTCAGACGCTGTGTCCATCTCCAGTATTAGGCCTCAGTGATTGTGTCGTGTCAATCTTCCGGTTCCTCGGGCTCCGTGATTGGATTGATGTCATAGGAATAAGTCTTGAGCACCTCATTCCCTGCCACGATGTCACCTTTCTTGACGGCTTTCACCAGGTGGAAAAGGCAGGTGAAGTGTTCCTCACCGCCAGTGTACATCTCTACATAGGTCTCATATTCCTTGTCACAGGCAGCGATGACAGCCTCGTCATTACCCTTATTGTCGGGGTTGGGATAGGCCTTGCTGATGGCCTCCCTCATGCGGATTACGGGATTATAGTACCTGTCGGTGTGGTCGGTCTTCCCGTCAATGAGGAATTCCTCTTCCACATTCAGGTAGTAATCGACGGTTGACTTGGGATCGTCGTCCCCACACGAGGTCAACGTCATTGTGCTCCCGATGAACAGGATGGCAAGCACGAGCATCTGCCATGCGCTAGCGCGATTGAAAATGTGTCGGTTCATTGGTTGATTGCGTTCTTTTTTATATGGAATAGTGTTTGTTGGCCCATAAGATTACTGCCAGAGCAATGATTGCACCGGCAGTGATGGATTTCAAAGTTGTGAGGAGAAGCCCAATTATTTCTTCAAGTTCTTGTGGATGGCTTCATTCACATCAGTGATAGTCGGCTCGGCAACCTCGGCCTCGACGACCTTGCGGGCGATGGCGTCAACATCAATCTCCTGCTCCGGGGCGCGGTTGGCTTCGGCCTGGGCGGTCTGCAGGTCCATGTCGATGAATGCGGTAACATCGGTGATGTTGATCACACCGTCGTGATTGGCATCCAGGTCAATGGCATTCAGGCTGGTGCTGGCATGGTTGCCCAGCAGAGCGTTGATGCACATCTCGGCGCGGGAGTTGGCGTTGGCAGCGAGAGCCATTGCGGTAATGCAGAAAAGAAGCGTAAAAATCTTTTTCATGTCCTATTGTCCTTTTGGGTTGATAATTATTGTTTTTCTTGATGCAAAGATACTATGAGGTTTTGAGATTTGCAAGCGGGAAGATGAATTATTTTGTTCGGATGATTCCATTTCCAGTGAAAATGCGTAATTTTGCAGGTTAAACCAATTGTGACAAAGTAAGGATATGGCTAAAAAGAATGACAAAGCAGTGACCGACTATGGCTTCGTGCGCGTTGCCGCTGTTGTGCCCCAGGTCAATGTCGCCGACGTTGAGGGCAATGTGACTCACATGGTCGAGAGTCTGGATGATGCGGTAGCGGCTGGTGCCCACATCGTTGTGTTCCCCGAGTTGTGCTTGACGGGTTACACCTGCGGTGACTTGTTTGGCAACGAACTGCTGCTGGATGCCGCCGAGCAGGCACTTGTCTTGCTGTGTGAACGCTACAGGGATGTGCCCGTGATGGCTGTCGTGGGTGCACCGTTGCGGTGCAGCGGCCACTTGTTCAATTGCGCCGTCGTCATCAATGGCGGCAGCATGTGGGTTGTCCCCAAGACCTATATCCCCAACTACAAGGAGTTTTACGAGAAACGCTGGTTCACGACCAGCAATATCACCGCCATTGCGGGCAAGGACAGCATCATGGTGGGGGGCGAGGCTGTGCCCTTTGGCACCCACATGATATTTGAGGCTGGCCGCGCCCGTGTCGCTGTTGAGATCTGTGAGGACCTGTGGGTGCCCGCACCTCCCAGCAGCATCGCAGCCATCAACGGTGCCAATGTGATTGTGAACCTGTCGGCCAGCAATGAACTCATCGGCAAGCACACCTACCTGATGGACCTCATCAAGCACCAGAGCGCCCATTGCATCGCAGCCTATGTCTATGCATCATGCGGCTACGGCGAATCGACGACCGACCTCGTTTTTGGCGGCAATGCCGTCATCGTCGAGAATGGAAAGATGCTCGCCGAGGGGCAGCGCTTCACTACCCAGCCGCAGATGTCCATCGCCGACATCGATATCCAGGCTCTGGAGAATGAGCGCCGCGTCAACGGCAGTTTTGCCGACAGCATGGTTCAGTTCGGCACGCCATTTGACCGCATCGACATGACGGTTGCCGCGCCTCTGGACTATGAGGAGCGGGAGTTGCGCCGCCCCGTGCGCCGTCTGCCCTTTGTCCCCGCTGGGGATGACCGCCTCAATGCCCGTTGCGAGGAAATTATCGCTATCCAGACCGAGGGCCTCATGCGCCGACTGCAGTTCACGGGCATTCCCGCTATTGTCGTCGGCGTGTCGGGAGGACTTGACTCGACGCTGGCCCTGCTGGTGGCCGTGAAGGCCTATGACCGCATGGGCCGTGACCGCAAGGACATTCATGCCATCACCATGCCCGGCTTTGGCACGACCGACCGCACCTATAGCAATGCCTGTGCCATGGTGCGTTCGCTAGGCGTGACGCTGCACGAGATCAGCATTGCGGCAGCCGTGACACAGCACTTCCAGGACATCGGCCATGACGCCAGCAACCATGACGTGACCTATGAGAACAGCCAGGCGCGAGAGCGCACCCAGATACTCATGGACTACTCCAACAAGGTGAATGGCCTCGTGCTGGGCACGGGCGACCTGTCGGAACTGGCATTGGGTTGGGCTACCTACAATGGCGACCACATGTCGATGTACAACGTGAACGTGAGCATCCCCAAGACGCTGGTGCGCCACCTGGTGCGCTGGTTTGCCTCGTCGCTGGATGATGGCAGCAAGGCCGGCAAGACTATTCACGACACACTCATCGACGTGCTGGATACCCCCATCAGCCCCGAGTTGACTCCCGCCGGTAAGGATGGACAGATCCTGCAGGTTACCGAGGACATCGTGGGACCCTATGAGTTGCACGATTTCTTCCTGTTCAACATGCTGCGCTACGGCTTCACTCCTGCCAAACTCTATCTGCTGGCCCGCAAGGCGTTCCAGGGCGAGTATGACAACGCGACCATCAAGAAGTGGTTGCGCACGTTTGTCAAGCGTTTCTTCTCCCAGCAGTTCAAGCGCTCGTGTCTGCCCGACGGGCCCAAGGTGGGCAGTGTCTCCCTGTCGCCCCGCGGCGACTGGCGTATGCCCAGCGATGCGTCTTCAAGACTGTGGATTGCCCAGTGTGACCAGTTACCGGAATAATCTTTTTTAACTCGGCAGGTCACGATAATGGCATAATACTTGTAGCGACAGGCTACAATCAACTGAGCGAATGAATTTCTCAAGGGGAACATACAATGTGCTGCGCAGTGTGGTGGTTACCGCACTGGTGGCCGTTATCGGCCTGTTCGCGCTGGCCTACCTGCTGCTGCCGCTGCCGGCTGTGCAGGAGCGCTTGTGCCGTGAGGGTGAAAAAGCCTTGAGTGAATACTTGAATACCAAGGTGGCCATCGGCTCGGTGTCGATCACGCCGTTCAACCAACTGGAACTCGGCGATGTGCTCATCAATGACCAGCAGGGGGATTCGCTGCTCTGCATCGACAAGTTGGGGGCGGGTATCAGCCTGAGGGATCTGATTGCCGACCGCCGCATTGTCGTCACCTATGGCGAAATTATCGGCCTGAGCGGCCATGTGACACGTCCCGACAAGGACAGCCCCACCAACATGCAGTTCATCATCGACGCCTTCAAGCCCAAGGATGACGGGCCGGCCAAGCCATTTGATGTCGTGGTGAAGACTGTGGTGGTGCGGCGCTCGGCGTTGACCTATGACGTGCTGGATCAACCCCGTACCCCTGGAAAATTTAATATTAATCACTTGGACGTGAGGGGCCTGCGTGCCGACTTGTCATTGCCGGGCCTCAAGAACAATGACTTTGACGTGAGGGTCAAGCGTCTCTCGTTTGATGAGGGAAGCGGATTCTCGCTCAAGCGCTTGTCAACCGATGCCCATATCACCGACAATGCCCTGGATATCAAGAATATCAAGGTGCAGTTGCCGGGCAGTGACATCAGGCTGGATGACATCCGTCTGGAATATTCATCTCTCAAGAATTTGGGCAGTGAGTTGGCACACATGCCATTGCGGGTGAGCACACCCGGCAGCACGGTCACGCCCGCCGACCTCGCGGCCTTTGTGCCTCAACTCAAGACCTTCAACGATCCGCTGAATGTTGTTGCCACTGTTGTGCGCGACAATGACCGCATTGATGTGCCTGTCCTGGATATCAACACCCGTGACGGCAGCCTGTCGCTTGCCGCTCATGGCGGCGCCCGCCTGCCCAGCGAGGGCGGCTATTATTCTCTGGATCTGGACCATGTGTCCTTGTCCTCGACTACGGGCCGGCTATCGCAATTGACCAGCCTCATTCCTGGCCTGTCGCCACAGGCACGCGACATCATCGCCCGTTGTGGCAACATGAGTGTTGACGGGGAAATGCACAGCACCACTACCAATACGACCTTTAACGGCCGCGTGGGAACATCCCTGGGCAATGCCGACCTTAACGGTACCCTGTCTCAACATGATGGCGCCAGCCGGTTCAACGGTCATGTCAAGACCGATGGCCTGCACTTGGGCACCCTGCTTGACAAGCGCGACATGCTCGACCAGGTGGCGATTGACGCCCAGGTGGATGCCTTGATGCGCGGCAATGATGTCTCGGGCCACCTGCAGGGGCACATCCCGTTTGTGGACTTCAAGGGCGCACGCTATCACGACATCACAGCCGATGTGGACAAGCAGGGCAATGATTACGTGGGCACACTGGTGATGAATGACCCCAATGGACGCATCTCCCTTGATGGCAAGGCCGTTATCGACGGCGCCAACTCAACCTATGACTTTGATGTCACGACCCAGGGGCTTAACTTGGCCCGTCTGGGAATCAGTGACAAGTATCCTAACCACAGGCTCGACGCCACGGCCAGCGCTTCGTTCTGGGGCAACTCGGTGGATAATGCGTCAGGACATCTCGAGGTCAATGACTTTGCCTTTACCGACAGCCATAACCAGGGGTTGAAATTCAACCGCCTGCAACTCAATGCCGACAATAATGGCATCGACAAGGTGATCAGCATCGAGAGTGACCACCTGGACGGCTTCGTGTCCGGCCAGTATGATTTCAAGACGATAGTTCCCACTGTCAAGCACATGCTGGCGAGGGCTTTCCCGCAATACTTTGGCGACTATGCCGACTATCGTCACGACGGCGAGCCTAACGACGTGAGACTCAATCTCGTCATCAATCCCGATGAGACCTTGCACCAGATGCACAACCTGCCCTTCAAGTTGGCCTACAGGACCATTGTCGAGGCCAACCTGAGCGAGAGGGACACTACCTTTGACCTGGTAGTGGATGCCCCGCTGATTGTGCAGGGCAGCAACAAGGTCATCGAGCAGACACGCCTGCTGGTGGAACTCGACAGCGCCACCAACAGGCTGGTCCTGAACGCCCAGTCGCGTTACCCGGCCAAGAAGGGCATGATCGACCTCAACCTGGATGCCAGCGGTCAGGACAACCGATTTGACGCCAACCTGGCTTGGCGACTGCCCCAGGAGCATGACTTCCACGGCAATCTCAATCTGAACGGTATGCTGGACCGCGGCTCGGCTGGCGGCCTGAAGGCCGATATCGACATCAATCCCTCCCAACTGGTGTTTAATGACACAATCTGGGCCGTGGAGAAGGGCCATATCGGCATCGACAATGACGTGATCACGGTCGAGAATGTGGCTGGCGGCCGTGGTGACCAGTTTATCCAGATCAACGGCAAGATCTCGCATGATCCCGATGACGAATTGTGCCTGCAGATGAATGACATGAATCTGGATTACGTGTTCGAGACGCTGGCCATCGACCACGTGGACTTTGGCGGCAGGGCCACCAGCAAGGTCTATGCCAGTGACCTGCTCTCGGGGGCGCCTCGGCTCTATACGCCCAGCCTTTTCATCAAGAATATCTCCTATAATGGCGCTGTCATGGGTGATATCGACATTCAGGCATCGTTTGACAACGAGTCGCGCGGTGTGCTGGTCAGCGGTGACATTGCCCAGCCCAACGGGCGTCACAGTACGCTCGACGGCGGCATCTATATCGCCGACGATTCCCTCTACATCGAGTTTGACACCGACCATGCCAATGTGGCGTTCCTGAAGCCCTACATGGAAGCCTTCACCAGCGATGTCCAGGGCGAGATGTCGGGCAAGGCGATACTGTTCGGCAATTTCCACACCATCAATCTCGAGGGTGATATTGTGGCCGACTCCATCCGCTTCTTCCTGGACTATGTCAACTGCTACTACACGGCGTCCGACGTGCCCATCCACATCATTCCCGACTATATTGAGTTCAGCGACGTTCCCATTCACGACCGCGAGGGGCACGAGGCCAAGTTGGGCGGCTGGCTCAAGCACGATGCCTTCCACAGGCCCGAGTTCAATTTCGCGATTACCGATGCCCGCAACTTCCTCAGTTACGACACCAATCCGTCGATTAACCCCGACTGGTATGGCACCATCTATGGCAACGGCGCGTGCTTTGTCGAGGGAGGGCCCGGCATCGTCCAGATCAGGGTCAACATGACGTCGGCTCCCAGGAGCAAGTTCACACTGGTCATGAGCGACACCAAGGAGGCCGATACCTATAATTTCATCACCTTCCGCGACCGTGACGAGATGAACAAGCCCGTCATCAAGCAGGAAGTGGACTCGATAGACTGGGTATTGAGCCAGTTGAAGCAACAGGTGCAGCAGGAGGAGAATTCCGAGCCCAGCGCCTACAGCATTGACCTGCAGGGCGACATCACGCCCGATGTGGACTTGACCGTGGTCATGGACCCTGTCGGCGGAGACCGCATCAAGGCCACGGGCAGCGGCCACATGAGACTGACCTATAACAACAACGGCGAACTGGAGACCTACGGCAAGTACACGCTCGACAAGGGCACCTACAACTTCACGCTCCAGGATGTCATCATCAAGGACTTCACCATCCGCGACGGCAGCAGCATCAGTTTCCAGGGAGACCCCTATGCCGCGGTGCTCGACCTGGAGGCCGTGTATTCGTTGAATGCCAACATCCGAGACCTGGATGAGTCCTTCGGCACCGACCGCGAACTGAACCGCACCAATGTGCCTGTTCACGCCCTGTTGCGGGCCAAGGGTATCATCAGCCAGCCGGACATCTCGTTTGACCTGGAATTCCCGTCATTGACCTCCGATGCCTATCACAAGGTGAAGAGCATCGTCAGCACCGACGAGATGATGAATCGCCAGATCATTTACCTGCTGGCGCTCAACCGCTTCTATACGCCCGAGTATATGCCTGGCAGCACCACCGCTAACCAGAACGAGTTCATCACCTCGGTGGCCTCATCGACCATTGCGGGACAGTTGAGCAGCATCCTGGGCAAGATGAGTGACAACCTGTCTATCGCGCCCAATTTCCGCACCGACAAGGGCGACTTCAGCGATGTGGAGGTGGATGTGGCACTGTCGAGCCAGTTGCTCAATAATCGCCTGTTGCTCAACGGCAACTTCGGTTATCGCGACAACACCTATAACACGACCAATACCAACTTTATTGGTGACTTTGACCTGGAGTACCTGTTGAACAACAGGGGCACCATCAGGCTCAAGGCCTATAATCACTTCAACGATCAGAACTACTACCAGCGCAGTGCGTTGACGACCCAGGGCGTGGGCATCCTGTGGAAACACGATTTCGACAAGCCGCGTCGCAAACCATTGATCGAAATTAATTCCCGTCGCGATACTCTTCCCAAGCGTGACCCCTCGTCACGCAGTGGGCAGGACAGCAGCGTGCGTCAGCCGGTGCCCATGGTGACCCTGCGTCCGTCGCAGCACGACATTAAACCCACAGGAGGCCAATGATGAAGCGTTTTCTCATATCTCTAGTTGTATCTCTGGTGGCTTCACTGGCCTGGTGTTCTACAACAGCCGCATGGCCGCTCGACCTGGAGTCCATCGACAGTGTCGCGTTGCCCGTGGACAGCGTTTCGCTCAGGTTGGACAGTGTAGCCGTCGAGATGGATAGCGTCGTTGGCAAGAAACACTGGAAGAAGGTGATCTTTCGCCGCGGATGGAGCATCAACGACACGACCATCAAGTATCCACGGGTGATGGATTTCGGTTTCAGGGCCTATCGATGGCTCAATCATGCCCTCAACTACTATGACACGGCCTATGTGGTCAATCCCGGCAAGACCAGTGGCAAGAAGTGGAAAATCATGCTCAAGAACAACAACTGGCTGGACTTCTATTCAGGGCACCTGAGCGAGTGGCGTTCCTATGTGCAGATGAACAGTGACGTTACTTCGTTGTTCGGTTTCCAGATATGCGGCATGGGCCTCAGTGTTTCCTACATGTTCAACGTGCGTGACCTGCTGGCTGGCAAGTTTATCCATAACCGCCGCCTGCAGTTCTCAATGACCACGTCACGCTTTTTCATTGAGGGCTATTACCGCAAGAACGACGAGAGCACCGTTCACCTCTATCGACTCGGCCCCTGGGTGGGCGACCAAATCTTCTCTGGCCTTAAAAGTGAGAGTTACGGCCTGGATGCCTACTACATCTTTAACCATACCCATTATAGCCAAGCCGCGGCCTACAGTTTCTCCAAGTATCAGAAGCGCAGTTCCGGCTCCCTGCTTGGCGGCATCTACTTGAGCCATCAGGATATTGTCATGGACATGAGCAAACTGCCCAACGAGATGATCAAGTACTTGCCCGACGAGATGAAGGATTACCGTTTCCGTTATCGCGACATTGGAGTGATGGTGGGTTATGGCTACAGTTGGGTGTTCCACCATGGCTGGCTCTATAACATCACGGTAGTGCCCAGCATCGGCTACCGCCACAGTTTCCCCAATTCCATTGAGGGCAAGCGCTCGCTCCTGTCAACCAACCTGAACGGGCGTATGGCGCTGGTGCGTACGGCCGGCAACTTCTTCTATGCCCTTACCCTCAACCATGAGGGACACTGGTACCAGAGCAGGATGCACAGTTTCTACAACAGTTACAGCAACATGGAGTTGACTGCAGGCTTCCGTTTCTAGACAATTTACAATTTAAAACTAACAACTATAATGAGTGTAACGATATTAGGAATTGAGTCGTCGTGCGACGACACGTCGGCAGCGGTGTTGCGCGACACCGTGCTGCTCAGTAACGTCATCGCCAGCCAGCGTGTGCATGAGGCCTATGGTGGCGTGGTGCCCGAGTTGGCGTCTCGGGCCCATCAGCAGAACATCGTTCCCGTCGTGAGCGAGGCCATCCGTCAGGCGGGCATCGACCGCAAGGACATCGACGCCATCGCCTTCACGCGCGGACCGGGCCTGCCGGGGTCGCTGCATGTGGGCACCTCGTTTGCCAAGGGCCTGGCCCTTGCGCTCGACATTCCGCTGGTCGATGTCAATCACCTGCACGGCCATGTGCTGTCCCACTTCGTCAAGGAGGCCCCCGATGCCCAGGTGCCCGACTTCCCCTACTTGTGCCTGCTCATCAGTGGTGGCAACAGCCAGATCATCAAGGTGAATTCTCCCCGTGATATGGAGGTGTTGGGCCAGACCATCGACGATGCCGCGGGCGAGGCCTTCGACAAGTGTGCCAAGGTCATGGGCCTGCCTTACCCCGGTGGCCCCGTCATCGACCGCCTGGCCAGTGAGGGCAATGACAAGGCTTTCAAGTTCGCCAAGCCCCATGTGGATGGCTACAACTACAGTTTCAGCGGCCTGAAGACATCGTTCCTCTACACCTTGCGCGATGCGTTGAAGGAGAATCCCGATTTTATCGAGCAGAACAAGGCCGACCTGGCTGCCTCGCTGCAGCGCACCATCATCGAGATACTCATGGACAAGTTTGGCCGCGCCATCAAGGACACGGGCATCAAGACCATCGCCATTGGCGGCGGCGTCTCGGCCAACAGCGGCATGCGTGCCGCCGTCGAGGATTATGCCCGCCGTCACCGTCTGCAGGCCTT
>Ga0310695_10001805_pt1 | contig 48047 bp, 40 predicted proteins | sample RumenRJG_04DNA_FD_203882 | JGI IMG/M metagenome (GOLD analysis project Ga0310695, IMG submission 203882) | Bovine rumen microbial communities from Lethbridge, Alberta, Canada - RJG_04 (v2) (version 2) | ecosystem: Host-associated > Mammals > Digestive system > Stomach > Rumen | place: Canada... | reverse complement strand
ATCCATCCCCGTGCCCATCTCGATGCCCGGCCGGTTCGTCCCGTGGAAGTCCGTGCCTGCGGTCGGCAGCAGATGGTATTTCTCGATCATCCGGCCGGCGAACCCCGCGTCCTCATGGCTGTAGTTCGGATACCAGCGCTCCATGCCGTCGAGTCCCCAGCTGTGGAGGCGCAGGATCGCGCGCTCCTGCTCGGCGCGCGAGAGGCCCTTCAGGCCGATGGTCTTATGGAAATGCGCGAGCGACGTCACGCCGCCCGCCTCGTGGACGAGCGGCAGGGCCTCCTCCGCCGTGATGGAGAAGTCGAGGCCGAGCTCGCGCGCCGCAGGGTCGAGGTAGTTGTCCCAGATCGGCTGCGCGTGGTCGTAGAGATGCAGGCTCACCATGTAGCGCATGATCGCGTAGCGGTCGATATGCGGGCCGTGCTGGAAGGGCTTTACCTTGTCCACGGAGATGTCCACGCCCTTTTTCTGGATGTACGCGATGATGTCCTCGATGCGGCCCTCCTTGATGGCGCGGACCTTCTTGTATAGGTTCTGGAAGGACGGATGCTTCTCGTCGAAGCCGAGGCAGACGATGTGGATCTTGTGCCCGATGAATTCCGCCGTGAGCTCCATGCCCTGCAGGAATGCGAGGCCGCGCGCCTCGGCGGCCTCGCGCGCCTCCGCGCAGCCCGCGATCGTGTCGTGGTCGGTCAGCGCAAAGCCCGCGAGACCGAGTGCCTCGGCATGCGCCGCGAGCTCCGTCGGCGTAAAGCTGCCGTCCGACGCGATCGAATGCACATGCAGGTCGACGATCCGGTCTTCTTTCTCGTTTTTATCGGTCAAAGGAAAAACCTCCTTTTTCATTCTATTCCTTCAATGGCTCGCCTTGCCGGCGCGCAGGGCTTTCTGCGACAGGAAGAAGTCGTAGACGGCCTCGGCGGCCGGTTTCGTCATGCCCGGCACGTCCGCGAGCTCCTCGACGCTCGCGGCCTTCATCTTCGCGAGCGTGCCGAACCTGTCCCAGAGTGCCTTGCGGCGCTTCGGCCCGATGCCCGCGACGTGGTCGAGGATCGAGACGAGGTTCCGCTTGCCGCGCAGTTTCCGGTGGTAGGTGATGGCGAAGCGGTGCGCCTCGTCGCGGATGCGCTGGATCAGGTACAGCGCCTGGCTGTGCCGCGGCAGGACGACCGGCTCCGGGTCGCCCTCCTTGAACACGAGCTCGAACTGCTTCGCGAGGCCGACGACCGGCACCGTCCGATGATGGGCCTGCCCGCGGATGATCTCGAGCGCCGACGAGAGCTGCCCCTTGCCGCCATCGATGACGATGAGGTCGGGCAGCTCGTCCTCCGGCAGCCCGACATAGCGGCGCGTCGTGACCTCACGCATGGATTTGAAGTCATCCGGCTTGCCCTCCGTGCTCTGGATCTTGAAATGCCGGTAATCCGATTTCTTCGGCATGCCGTTCTCGAACACGACCATCGAGGCGACGGTCTCTGAGCCCTGGATATGCGAGATATCGAAGCACTCCATGCGCACGGGCGCCTTCGGCAGGCCGAGGTAGGCGCCGAGCTCCTTTACCGCGCCCGTCGTCTGCGCGTCGGCCTGATGCCGCCGCACGGCCTCGTCCTCGAGGTACTTCTTCGCGTTGCCCTCCGCCATCTCGACGATGTCCTTCTTCGTGCCGCGCTGCGGGCGCAGCAGATGCACCTTCGAGCCGTGTTTCTTCTCCGTCAGGAATTCCTCGAGCAGCGCGCTCTCCTCCGCGGGGAGCTCGACGGGCAGCAGGACCTCGCGCGGGATGAACGTCGCGCGGTGGTAGTACTGCTGCAGGAACGCCGTCAGGATGGCCGCGTCGGACTCGTCCTCGCTGCCGCCCATCAGGAAGTGCTCGCGGCCGATCATCTTGCCCGAGCGGATGAAGAAGACCTGCACGCAGACGCCGAGCTCGTTGCGCGCCATGCCGATGGCGTCTTGGTCGCCCGCGCCCGTCACGATGTTCTGCTTTTCCGCGACCTTCTGCACCGCGCGGATCTGGTCGCGCAGCCGCGCCGCGATCTCGAAATGGTAGGCCTCCGCGGCCTTCTCCATGCGGTAGCGGAGCTGCTTTTCGACCTCGTCCGTATGCCCTTCGAGGAACAGCAGCACTGACTCGATCATGCGGCCGTACTCCTCCTCGCTGATCTCGCCGATGCACGGCGCGAGGCAGCGGTGGATATGGTACTCGAGGCAGGGGCGGTCCTGCAGGTGCTTGCATGTCCGGAGCGGGAAGATTTTCCGCAGGATCTTCAGGCTCTCGTGCACGGCCATGACGTTCGTGTACGGGCCGAAATACCGCGCGCCGTCCCGCGTCACGCGATGCGTCAGGAACACGCGCGGGAACGGCTCCTGCACCGTGACCTTGACATACGGGTAGCTCTTGTCGTCCTTCAGGCTGATGTTGTAGTGCGGGCGGTGCTTCTTGATGAGGTTGCACTCGAGGATCAGCGCCTCGACCTCCGAGCCCGTCAGGATGAACTCGAAGTCCGCGATATGGGAGACCATCGCGCGCACCTTCGGCGAATGGTTCTTGTTCTTCTGGAAATACTGCCGCACGCGGTTCTTCAGCACGACGGCCTTGCCGACGTAGATGATCTTGCCTTTCGCGTCCTTCATGATGTAGACGCCCGGATGATCCGGCAGCAGCTTCAGTTTCTCCTCGACGATCTCGGTCATGCCCTCACCTCCATGGGCTATTATACCATCTTGTCGTTGACTTTTCACGGTAAAGGTGATACCATGAGCACAGAATATTTTAGTAGCAGGTGATAATACCTGCTTAGAAAAGAAAAAGAATCTCGAAACGATATAGGAGGTTTTCTGCATGTTTCAACGAATCCTGATTGCCAACCGCGGCGAGATCGCCGTGCGCATCATCCGCGCCTGCCGCGAGCTCGACATCGAGACCGTCGCGATCTACTCCGAAGCCGATGAGAATGCCCTGCACGTGCGCATGGCCGATCAGGCCGTATGCGTCGGCGGGCCGGACGCCGTGGACAGCTACCTGAACAAAGCCTCCATCCTGAACGCCGCCCTGCAGACACAGGCCGACGCCATCCACCCGGGCTACGGCTTCCTCGCCGAGGACGCGGACTTCGCGGAGCAGGTCACAAAAGCCGGCATCACGTGGATCGGGCCGAACCCGGAGACCATCCGCCTCGTCGGCGACAAGGATGTCGCGCGCGCCTCGATCGCGCCGTCCGGCATCCCGATGGCGAAGGGCAGCACGCCGCTCGAGGACGATGAGGATGCCATCCAGAAAGCCGCGGACGTCGGCTACCCGGTCATCCTGAAGCCGGTCGCGGGCGGCGGCGGCAAGGGCATGTTCGTCGCACACAACGAGGAGGATCTGCGCCACATCCTCGAGATCGTCGACCTCTCGCGCATCACCTACTATTTCGAGCACTATATCGAGCGCTCCCGCCATATCGAGGTGCAGATCGTCGCCGATAACTACGGCGAGGTCATCCACCTCGGCGAGCGCGAATGCTCGCTGCAGCGCCGCAACCAGAAGCTACTCGAGGAGACGCCGTCCACCGCGCTCACGCACGATATGCGCAAGCGCGTCGGCTGGCTCGCGATCAAGGCCGCGAAGAGCGTCCACTACTCGAACATCGGCACGGTCGAGTTCCTGCTCGACCTCTCGAACAACGAGTTCTACTTCATGGAGATCAACCCGCGCGTGCAGGTCGAGCACGGCGTCACCGAGTGCGTCACGGGCGTCGACCTCGTGCGCACGCAGATCCGCATCGCCGCCGGCGAGCCGCTGAACATCACGCAGAAGGACGTCATGTTCACGGGCCACGCCATCGAATGCCGCATCAACGCCGAGGATCCGGACAACAACTTCATGCCATCCCCGGGCGAGATCACGTTCATGCACGAGCCGAGCGGCCCGCGCGTCCGCTGCGACAGCGGCGTGACGGCCGGCGACGCGATCCAGCCGTACTACGACTCCATGATCGCGAAGATCATCGTGCACGGCCGCACGCGCGGCGACGCGATCAAGATCATGCAGCGCGCGCTCGGCGAGTTCCGCATCGACGGCGTCAAGACGACCATCCCATTGCATGAGAAGATCCTGCACGACCCGATGTTCCGCACGGGCAACCTCAGCACGCAGTTCATCAAGGAGCGCCTGAAGGACTATGAAAGCCAGGATAACCCCTACGACGAATACATCAACAACTGAGAAACAGACAACGAGGACGGCCGCCCGGCCGTCCTTTTTTGCGCGAAAAAGCCGCCCGGCCGAAAGAGAACGGCCGGGCGGCTGTATTTTCCTGGTGCGGATGAAGGGGCTTGAACCCATACGCCTTGCGGCACTGGATCCTAAATCCAGCGCGTCTGCCAATTCCGCCACATCCGCAACGTAACCATTATAGTATAGCAGAAAATCCGCTCCGCTGCAAATCCTCTTTCCGTTCTCTCATGCTTTTCATGAGCGGAAGCCCTTGCGTTTTCCCGCGTTCATGCTACAATACAGGATAGGAATAGAACAAGGGGAAGAAAGGATGATGGATATGCAATACGAATTCACCAAAGATTTCCTGACGGGAATCGATTTCATCGATAAAGAGCACGCGCACCTCTTCGATCTCGCAAACGAGACCTACGACCTACTGCACGATGAGCTCGTCACGGACAAATACGACCGGATCATCGACCTCATCGAGGAGCTCCGCGACTACACGAAGACGCATTTCGCCGACGAGGAGGAGTTCATGGAGGCCATCGACTTCAAGAAGCTCTGGACGGAGAAGCATCAGCACATCACGTTCGTGAAGAAGCTCGAGGACATCGACACGCAGAAGCTCGATGACCATCAGGATGCCTATATCCTCGACTTCCTCGCGAAATGGCTGACCGGCCATATCCAAGGCGTCGACCGGCAGATTGGCGAAGCCGTCCGCGCGATGGGCAAAGACGACCGCGCCAAGGCCGACGCCAAGGCCGCAGAAATGCTCGCCACCGTCTCGTTCTGACAGCCCTGCCTATCGCACGATACCGACATAGAAAAACTCCCGCACACGGAAATCCTGTGCGGGAGTTTTTCTATCTTCTTTTAACCGAGGATGACGAGCGGCTCTTTCATCTTGACGTTCTGGTTCGGGATGACGTTGACAGCCTTGACGACGCCGTCGGCATCCGCCGTAATCTCGTTCTGCATCTTCATGGCCTCGAGGACGAGCAGCACGTCGCCCTTCTTGACCGGGTCGCCGTCCTGCACGGAGATCTTGACGATCTTGCCCGGCATCGGCGCGCAGATGGCATGCTCGCCCTCTGCTGCCTGCACAGGCTCCTTCTTCGGCTCCTCTTTCTTCGGTGCCGGCGCAGCCGCAGCCGGTTTTGCAGCAGCAGCCTTCGGCGCCGGTGCCGGAGCAGCTGGCTTCACGGCAGGCGCGGCTTTCGGTGCCGCCGGTGCCGACGGCTTCGATGCGCCGCCCGTGACCTCTTCAATCTCCACGGCGTACATCTTGCCGTTGACCGTTACGTTGTATTTCTTCATCTGCTATATCCTCCTAATGCTCGAATGCCTGCTGACTCAGTGACGGCCGCCGCGTGCGGCGAGCGACCATTCATGACTGGTTCTGCGGATGCGGACGGCAATCGGATGCCGCGCCGCAGCCTTATCCTTGCCCTTGCTGAGCATCATCTCGATCGCTGCGGCAATCGCCGCGACGACCTCCGGCTCAACGCCTTTTGCTTCTATCTTCATGCGCGTTCCTCCTTAGAGCGGCATATTGCCGTGCTTCTTCTCCGGCCGCGTCTCGCGCTTGTTCTCGAGCGCGTGGAACGCCGTGACGACGAGAGGACGCGTCTCCTTCGGCTCGATGACCATGTCGGCGTAGCCGCGCTCAGCCGCGACATACGGCGTCGCGAAGTCCTCGATGTATTTCTGCGTCTGCGCCTCTTTGTCCGGGGCCTTGCGGAAAATGATGTTCGCCGCGCCGGACGGCCCCATGACCGCGATCTCCGCGGTCGGCCACGCCATGACCTGATCTGCGCCGAGCTCGCGGCAGCACATCGCGATATACGCGCCGCCGTAGGCCTTGCGCGTGATGACCGTCACCTTCGGCACCGTGGCCTCGCTGTACGCGTACAGGAGCTTCGCCCCGTGGCGGATGATGCCCGTATGCTCCTGGTTGACGCCCGGCAGGAAGCCCGGCACGTCGACGAGCGTCAGCAGCGGGATGTTGAACGCGTCGCAGAACCGCACGAACCGCGCGGCCTTGTCCGACGCGTTGACGTCGAGGCAGCCGGCCATGACCTTCGGCTGGTTCGCGACGACGCCGACGCTCATGCCGTCCACGCGCGCGAAGCCGATCAAGAGGTTCTTCGCGAAATGCTCCTGCACCTCGAAAAAGCTGCCCTGGTCGACGATGCCCGCGATGACGTCGTGCATGTCGTACGGCATGTTCGGATTGTCCGGGATCACCGTATCGAGCGCCTCGTCCATGCGGTTCGGGTCATCTGACGGCTCGATAGCCGGCGCTGTCTCGAGGTTGTTGTTCGGGAGATAGGAGAGCAACGTCCGGATCTTCTCGATGCAGTCATCCTCATCCTCGCAGGCGAAATGCGCGACGCCCGATTTCTCGTTATGCGCCATCGCGCCGCCGAGTTCCTCGAAGGTGACCTTCTCGCCCGTCACCGTCTCGATGACCGACGGCCCCGTAATGAACATCTGGCTCGTGTTCTTGACCATGAAGATGAAGTCCGTGATGGCCGGGCTGTAGACCGCGCCGCCCGCACACGGCCCCATGATGACCGAAATCTGCGGGATGACGCCGGACGCGCGCGTATTGCGGAAAAAGATGCCGCCGTAGCCCGAGAGCGCATCGACCGCCTCCTGGATGCGCGCGCCGCCCGAATCGTTGATGCCGATGCACGGCGCGCCGTTCCGCATCGCCATGTCCTGCACCTTCCAGATCTTGTGCGCATGCTGCTGGCCGAGCGAGCCGCCCGACACCGTGAAGTCCTGCGAATACGCGTAGACGAGCCGGCCGTTCACCGTGCCGTAGCCCGTCACGACGCCGTCCGCCGGCAGATCCTTCTTTTCCATGCCGAAATTCGTGCAGCGGTGCTTGACGAACATATCGAGCTCGACGAACGTCCCCTCGTCGAACAGCTTCTCGAGGCGTTCGCGGGCCGTGTACTTGCCCTTCGCGTGCTGCTTCTCTATACGCGCCGCGCCGCCGCCCTCGCGGATATGCGCCTTGCGCGCGTTCATCTGATCGATCTTTTCCTGAACCGTTGCCATGAGATACCTCCTATCCGTGGCTTCGGGAATGGGGATACCTCCCCAGTTTTTCCTATGTACCAACCTATATTATGCACTATTTCCACAAAAAGAGCAAGTAAAATTAGTAGCAGATACTAAAAAAACGCATAGAAAAATCCCCGCGGCCTTTAGGCTGCGCGGGGATTTTGGATGTTCTTGCGCAAAAACACCAAAGAGTTTGTGCCGATTCCGGGAGCAGGCTGGAATCAGATGGCACGCTGAACCTTGCCGGAACGCAGGCAGCGCGTGCACACATTGATGCGCTTCGTCTCGCCATCAACGATCGCACGGACACGCTGGATGTTCGGCTTCCAGGAACGCTTCGTCTTCAGGTGGGAGTGGCTGACATTGTTGCCGGACAGCTGCCCCTTGCCGCAAACTTCACATACGGTTGCCATAGTCTAACACCTCCTGATGAAGATTTCGCATCGGACGCCCGACGCAATACATGTTATTATACCACAGGGAATCCCCTCGCGCAATACTTTTTAAACAAATTGTACGGAAAAGGACAGGCCGCATTTCTGCAGTCTGTCCTTTTGGTATCTTTGCGCATAACCGGCGCAAAGAATCTTTCCGTTTGTCTTGTCCGGATATTTATTTGTTGGCCGCTACGACTTTTTTCGCTACTTCGACGACGTGCTCGGTCGTGAAGCCGAATTTCTTGAAGAGGACCGGGCCCGGAGCGGAGGCACCGAAGCCGTGCATGCAGACGACGGCACCGTCGAGGCCGACGTAGCGTTCCCAACCGAAGCCGGAGAGGGCCTCTACGGCCACGCGCGCGCGGACGTTTTTCGGCAGGATGCTCTCTTTGTAGGCATCGCTCTGCTGCTCGAAGAGATCCGTGCAAGGCATGGAGACGACGCGGACATCGATGCCGTCCTTTGCGAGGGCTGCCTGCGCATCGACCGCGAGGGATACCTCGGAGCCCGTGCCGATCAGGATGCCGTCCATGTGGGCCGCGTCCTTGGCCTCGGACACGACGTAAGCGCCCTTCAGGGCCTCTTTCGAGGAGCCTGCGAGCTGCGGGAGGTTCTGGCGGGTCAGCACGAGTGCGGTCGGCGTATGCTCGGCCGTCACGGCGAGGTACCAGCCAGCCGCCGTCTCGGTCGCGTCCGCCGGGCGGAACACGTTGATGTTCGGCAGGGCGCGGAGCATCGCGAGCTGCTCGATCGGCTCATGCGTCGGGCCGTCCTCGCCGACGCCGATACTGTCGTGCGTCAGGACGTAGGTGACCGGGATCTTCATGAGCGCAGCGAGGCGCATCATCGGCTTCATGTAGTCGCAGAACACGAAGAACGTGCCGATGTAGACGCGCAGGCCGCCGTGCAGCGTGATGCCGTTCGCCATCGCGGCCATCGCGAGCTCGCGGATGCCGAAATGGATGTTGCGGCCCGCATAGTTGTCCTTTGAGAAATCGCTCTCATCGTTCATGTGCGTCTTGTTCGACGGTGCGAGATCGGCGCTGCCGCCGAAGAGCTGCGGGAGGCGGTCCTTCAGGCGGTTGATCATGATGCCGGAGAGGTTGCGCGTCGCCTGCGCCTTGTCCTCGTATGCCCAGAACTCCTTGTCGTCGAGCAGGGCCTTGCCGTCGACCGGTGCATGGAACTTATCCCAGCGCGCTTTGTCCTCCGGGAACTTCGCGCAGTAGTCCGCGAACAGCTTATTCCAAGCCTCCTCGGCAGCCGCGCCGCGCTTTGCCTTCTCGGCGTAGTGCGTGTAGACCTCGTCCGGGATCACGAAGGACTTGTCCGGTTCCGGCCAGCCGAAGTTCTCTTTCATCGCGCGGATGTTGTCTGCGCCGAGCGGTGCGCCATGCGCTGCCGCCGTGCCCTGCTTATTCGGGCAGCCGCAGCCAATGACGGTCTTGACCGTGATGAAGGACGGATGCTCCTTGTCGGCCTTTGCCTCCTCGATGGCCTTGCCGATGGCCTCGAGATCCGTGCCGTCCTCGACCGTGATGGTCTGGAAGCCGAACGCGCGCATGCGGGCCTGGACGTTCTCCGTGAACGCGAGATCCGTGCTGCCCTCGATGGAGATCTTGTTCGAATCGTAGAGGATGATCAGCTTCGACAGGCCGAGCGTACCGGCGAGCGAGAAGGCCTCGGAGGAAATGCCCTCCATCATGCAGCCGTCGCCGCCGAGCGCGTAGGTATAGTGATCGACAATCGGGTAGCCCGGCTTATTGAATTCCGCGGCGAGATGCGCCTCGGCCATCGCCATGCCGACCGCCATGCCCATGCCGGCACCGAGCGGGCCCGTCGTGGCCTCGACGCCGACCGTATGGCCGTATTCCGGATGCCCCGGCGTCAGGCTGCCGTCCTGACGGAACTGCTTCATGTCATCCAGCGTCAGGCCGTAGCCGAAGAAATGCAGCAGCGAGTAGAGGAGCGTCGAGCCATGACCGCCCGAGAGGATGAAGCGGTCGCGGTTCTCCCACTTCGGATCCTTCGGATTATGGTTCATATGATTCGCCCAGAGCTCATAAGCCATCGGCGCGGAGCCGAGCGGCAGGCCCGGATGGCCGGACTTCGCCTTTTCGATGGCGTCAGCCGCCAGCACGCGGATCGCATTGACACAGGTCGTATCGATGTTACTCAAGATAATCTCTCCTTTTTCCTCGTGATATCAATACCCACTTCTAAGATTATTCTATCGGATTCCTTTGGAAATGTACAGTCCATCTGTCCATTTTGGTCGATATTTTCAGTATCTTTACGCAAAAAAGGAACCCGCCCGCCAAGGGGAGCGCGGTTCCTGTTCCGTCTCAATCTGCCGAAAGGTCGGGGCGGAGCTTCTGTGCCTCGCGCAGGTAGACATGTGCGAGCTCATCCTGCGCTTTGTCCGTCTCGATGAGAAGCAGCACGCGGATGCATTGCGGCAGGCTGCCGTCGACGGCGCATTGACGCGCATCGAAGAACGGTACGAGGTCGAAGCCCTGCAGACGCCTTACGCCCGCGGTCGGAAACGCCGCCGTCAAATCCTCGGTCATCGAGAAGATGGCAGCGCCGATATCGGACGGATCCAGCCGGTTCTGCTCCATGAGCTTCGTCATGAGCTCCTGCGACGCTTGCCAGATCTCCTCTTTCGTATTGTGTTCGACGGTGATTGCGCCGCGCAGCCCGCGCATTGCCATACCGCACCACTCCTTTCTGTTGTATCAGAGCCCGCCTTTGTGGATTTCCCAGATCAGGCGGATGCTCAGGATGAATGCCCCGAAATAGCCGATGAAGCCGAGCAGCGGGATCTCCGCGATCTTCGGCGTCATGTTCGTCGTGCAGATGGTCGACGAGCCGAGCAGCAGGGCCGCGCAGAGCACGGCGACGATGACCTTGTTGATCATCTTGTCGACGCGCCGCAGGGGCTCCTCGGCCCCCGTGACGTCGAGGTTGACCTTCGTCTGGCCGCTCATCGTCATCTTGACGAGGTCGGAGACCTGCTCGGGGAGCTGGGCCGACTTCTTGAGCAGCAGCAAGCCCTCGCGCTTCGCCTTCGACCATTCCTCTTTCCAGTCGAAATTCTTCTTGTAGTCCATCGAAAGGGCTTTCGAGAAGATCTCGACGAAGCTGACCTCTGGGCAGCATTTCTGCATGAGTCCCTCGATGGTCATGACGCCGCGGCCGAACATCGTGAGCCCCTGCGGGCACGCGATGCGGTGGATGCGCAGGATGTTCATGATCTGCTGGGAGAGCACGCCCATCTGCAGGCTGCCGAAATCGAGCGAGCTGTACTGGTTCATCAGCGCGTCGATATCCTGGTAAAGCGCCGTATGGTCGAGCCGCCCGCGCACGACGCCGAGCGTCAGGACCGCGTCCTTCATCGCGAACGTATCATGATGCACGAGCGCGAGGATCATCTTGCGGATGGCCGCGCGGTCGCTCTTAGAGAGCCTGCCGACCATGCCGAGGTCGAGCCAGACGAGCTTGCCGTTGCGCACCCAGATGTTGCCGGGGTGCGGGTCCGCGTGGAACACACCGTCCTCGATGATCTGCTTGACGTAGTTCTCGCCGAGCTCCCGGCCGAGCGTCTCGATATGGAGCCCCTTGGCGCGCAGCGCTTCAAAGTCGTCGATGCGGACGCCGTCGATGAACTCCATGACGAGGATGTGCTGCGTGCAGAACTGCCGGTAGACCTTCGGCACGGTCACGTACGGGACATCCTTGTTCAGATGCTCGAACTCCTCGATATGATCCGCCTCAATCAGGAAGTCCATCTCCTGCTTCGCGATATCCCACATCTCGTCGAGCACCATGTTGAAGTCAAGCACGTCCTGCGAGTGGCTGATGGCCTTTATGAGGCGCGCCGCGCGCTTCAACAGGATGATGTCCTGCTTCATGATCTCGTAGATGCCGGGGCGCTGCACCTTGACGACGACCTTCTCGCCCGTCTTCAGCACGGCACTGTGCACCTGCGCGATGCTCGCGGAGCCGAGCGCCTTTTCATCGATATAGGAGAAGATCTTGTCCCAATGCGCGTTGTACTCGCGCTCGATGACCTTGCGGATGATCTTGAACGGGAGCGGGTTCGCGGAGCTCTGGAGCTTCATGAGCTCCGTGCAGTACTCCGGCGGCAGGAAGTCTGGGCGCATGCTCATGACCTGCCCGAGCTTCACGTAGGTCGGCCCGAGATCCTCGAGGATCAGGCGGAGCTTCTCCGGCGTCATGCCGCGCACGACCTCGCGGCGGCGCAGAACGGTCAGCATCTCGCGGAGGCGGCCCGCCGCACCCGCGTCATCTATTTTCTTTTCGATGTAATCGGATAGCATGGGACGCCCCCTCGCCGCTCTCAGTCCTTCCCGTATTTCGCCGCAAGCTGGCTGCGTACCGCGTCGTTCGCGAGGAACTCATCGTAGGTCGAGAGCCGGTCGACGACGCCGTCCGGCGTGATCGCGATGATGCGGTTCGCGATGGTCTGCACGAACTCGTGGTCATGCGACGTGAACAAGCACGTGCCCTTGAACGCGATGAGCCCGTTATTGAGCGCCGTGATGGACTCGAGGTCGAGATGGTTCGTCGGCTCGTCGAGCAGCAACACGTTCGCGCCCGAGAGCATCATGCGCGAGAGCATGCAGCGCACGCGCTCGCCGCCCGAGAGCACCGAGGCCTTTTTCTGGCTCTCCTCGCCGGAGAACAGCATGCGGCCGAGGAACCCGCGCACGAACGTCTCGTCCGGATCCTTCGAGTACTGGCGTAGCCAGTCGACGAGGTTCAGGTCGACGCCGTCGAAATACGCGGAGTTGTCGGAGGGCAGATAGGCCTGCGTCGTCGTCACGCCCCATTTGAACGTGCCCTCGTCCGGCTCCTCCTCGCCCATCAGGATCTTGAACAGCATCGTCTTCGCGAGGGCGTCCGGGCCGACGAACGCGACCTTGTCGCCCTTCTTCAGCGTGAAGCTGATGTTCTTCAGCACCTGCTCGCCGTCGACGGATTTGCTGAGCCCATCGACCGTCAGCAGCTGATCGCCGGCCTCGCGATCTGGCGTGAACGCGATGTACGGATAGCGGCGCGAGGACGGCTTGATGTCCTCGACCTGGATCTTGTCGAGCAATTTCTTGCGCGAGGTCGCCTGCTTCGATTTCGCCGCGTTCGCCGCAAAGCGCGCGATGAAGTTCTGCAGTTCCTTGATCTTCTCCTCGGCCTTCTTGTTCTGCTCCTTCTGCAGCTGCAGGGCGAGCTGGCTCGACTGATACCAGAAATCGTAGTTGCCGGCGTACAGGCGGATCTCGCCGAAGTCGACGTCGCAGATATAGGTGCAGACCTGGTTCAGGAAATGGCGGTCATGCGAGACGACGATGACCGTGTTCGGGAAATCCTCGAGGAAGTTCTCGAGCCAGTTGATGGAGTCGACATCGAGGTGGTTCGTCGGCTCGTCGAGCAGCAGGATGTCCGGGCTGCCGAACAGCGCCTGCGCGAGCAGCACGCGGACCTTCTCTTTCGGCGTGAGCTCCGCCATCTTCATCGTATGCTTCTCGGTCTCGATGCCGAGGCCGTTCAGCAGCTTCTCTGCCTCGGACTCCGCATCCCAGCCGTTCATCTCCGAAAACTCCGCCTCGAGCTCTGCGGCGCGGTTGCCGTCCTCCTCGGAGAAGTCCGGCTTCGCGTAGAGGCGGTCTTTCTCGTCCATGATCTCGACGAGCCGCTTGTTCCCCATGATGACCGTGCGCAGCACTTCGTAGTCGTCATAGGCGTAGTGATCCTGCTGCAGCACGGACAGGCGCTCCCCCGGCGTGATCGAGACGGAGCCGCCGGTCGGCTCGAGCTCACCGGAGAGCAGCTTCAGGAACGTGGACTTGCCCGCGCCGTTCGCGCCGATGATGCCGTAGCAGTTGCCCGGCGTGAATTTCAGGTTCACGTTCTTGTAGAGAACGCGCTTGCCGAACTGCAGGCTGAGGTTGTTGACGGTAATCATGGTACTGTATTCCCTTTCTTTATCGATAAAAAATCATTTCTGCAGCATCGCGCGGAACATCGAGAGGATGCTCTGCCCGTAGGTATAGCCCGGGACGGCCCAGCGGCCGTTGAGATCCTCCCAGCGCGAAAGCGTGTTCGCGCCGTAGGAGGAGCGCACGAGGTCATAGCGCGGGTCGACGACCGGCTCCTGCGGGGCGCGCGTCGTCGCGTACGCGAGCAGGTGCTGGATATGCGCGCGGACGCCGAGCTGTGCTGAGGCGAAATACGCGCCCTTCACCGTCGCGCTCGTCGTGCCGAGCCCGCAGTAATTGTTCTGATCCGGCGTGACCGTGCCGCCGTAGCGGAAGAAGCCGGTCTCCTTGCACGCCTGTGCAAAGGCGACGTCCGGGCGCACGCCCTCGCGCTCGCCCTCCTCATAATAGTAGGAAACGAGCTGCTGCGGCGTCACGGAAATCTCGGGGTTCGGGTTCGCGCTGAGTAGATAGTCGACGCATTGCGCCTCGCTCGCAAGTGGCGTGCCGAGGATCGAGTCATCGTAGGCCGAGACCGTCGGCGGCACCATCGCATTCTGCACCGGAGCGGTCAGGTCCGCCGGAGCCGGGTGCATCGCGGCATCCACGCGTCTCTGCAAGTCCGCGCGGCCCTGCCGCAGTACCGGATGCGTGACCTCGGCGTTGTCCCGCGTGAAATCCTCCTCCACGACCTGCGTGGAGTTCTCATCGGGCACATCCCGGTGATGATGCCGCGCCTCCGCCTGCGGTAGGGATAGGACAAAACAGAACGCGAGAGCAAGAGAACCGGCAACGAAGATTTTTGACGTTCTGGAATTTCTGGGAAAAGAATACTGCACGAACCGAACACCTCTCGAAAAAATCAGCTTCTCAAATCAAAGATCCACAAAAAACAGATAGGCGAGGAAAAGCAACGCGAGAACCTGCGTCCCGCGGGAAACCTCGCTACGCCTGCCCGATACGGCGAGCAGGCAGACATATAGCACCGTGCCGATGGCGGCAGCGGCCACAAAATCAAACGAAAGCGGCAAGATCAGGCCGACGGCGAGTGCCGTAACGGCTTCCTCCCTCTGCCACGCGATACGGGGAAAAACGCTCCTCCCCCAGCGGATCAGCCAAAGCAGGCCGATGCCCGCGAGGGCCGGCACCGCAGCCGCGGGGAAGTCCGCGAGGTTCTGCCAGACGGGCTCCGTGAAAAGCACGAGCACAAAACACGCGGCGAGCGCGAGCGCCGTCCGCCGCCCCTGCTGGCGGCTCCCCTGCCGCATGGCGGCGGATACCGGCGAGGGCAGGCAGGGCAGCGCGCCGAGCCATGCCCCGGCGAATTGCAGCAGGAACATGCCCCGCAGCACGCGGCGGATTGCAAGCGCCCGCTCCTTTTCCTCTGCCCGCGTCTTTTCCTCAGGCTCTCCAGCGGCGGTCATCGGCTGCCCGCCCATCGTGGAGGACAGCGCCTGCAGCACAGAAAGCGCGTATACGCTCATCGCGAAAAGCATGGTCACGAGGACGCCGGCCGCGAGCAGCGTCGCATGCGCGTCCCCGAGGAAACGCGTGTCGAGCATCGCGGCCACGCGGTCGAGCCCCTCCGGCTCCCAGAACGGGCCGGGCATGACCCAGAACCCTTCGCCGAGAGACAGAGCCATGACGACGAGGAAGCTCCAGAGCGGTGCATGCGGCACCCGCCGCACGTAGAGCAAGGCGAAGACGAGCAGACCTGTCAGCGACAGATAGGCCATCGGGTCCGTGAAGGAACCGAGCCCTGTGACCGCCCAAGGCGAGTGGATCACGATCCGCCCGAGCACGAGCGAGGCATAGATGAGCAGCAGCGCAAGCGCCGCGGGGAACACCTGCCGCACGATGCGCGGGAAGAAGCCAAAGACCTTCTCCCCCGCAGGCAGGCTCCATAGCGCGAAGCCGAGAGCCCCCGCCGCCGCATGCAGCAACAGCATTTCCTGCCAGGAAAATCCCTCACCGTACAGCACGAAATAGACGCATGCGACGGTAAGTCCCGCCGAAGGCGAAAAAACGATTGCCACACCCCGATACGCCATCCATAGCGCAAAGACCACCATCAGCAGGCAGGTCGCGGTAAAGCAGCCATCGAAGCGCATGCCCGCGCCCTCGAGAAGATGCGCCGAAAGCATCAGCGCAGGCACAGACGCGAGCGCCGCGGTCCCGGCTGACAAAAACGCATCCCGCCAAGACTCCCGCATCGCCGTTCCTCCTAAGCCTCTGCACCCACGACCGCGATGAAATGCCTGCCCGCATTCTGCATCACTTGTAACCGAATTACAACAATTCTATTTTACCACAGGAACCATGAAAAAAAAAGGGAACAAGCCCCCGAAGTCCGCATGCCGCGCGTTTTCCGGACAGACTTTTCACCGATTTTCCTTTTTTGATGGTATAATGTTTCCTAGATATGATATGGGAGGAATGTGTTTTGCTTCGTTCGATGCGTACCGTGAAAATCGGCGCCGCTGTCTGCGCCTTGCTTCTGCTCGTGCTCATCCACCTTCTGAACCCGGATTTCTTTCCGCATCTCTGGGGCCTTCTGTCGCGCGGCGACATCCGCGAGACGGCATCCTATATCGAGTCGTTCGGCCCGTGGGCGGTCGTGTTCAGTTTCCTCTTGACCCTGTTCGTGAACGCCATCGGGTTCCCGCCGGCCATCATCTTCTCGACGGCGAACACGCTGATCTTCGGCATATTCTGGGGCATCTTCCTGTCCGTCGTCGCAGAGACGGTCGGCGTGACGCTCTCTTTCCTGCTGCTGCGCTTCTTTTTCCGCGACGCGGCGGAAAAAGTCATCCAGAAGCACAAGGCCCTCTCTGCGATTGACCGCTACAGCGGCAAGCGCGGCTTCGTCGTCATGCTGATCGCGCGCATGGTGCCATACTTCCCGTCCATCGTGCTGAACGCGCTCGGCGCGCTGTCGGCGATGTCTGTGCGCGACTACGTCATCTCGTCGTTCGTCGGCAAATTCCCGTCGACCGGCATCGAGGCCATCGTCGGCCACGACACGCTGACGCATCAAGAGGATCCGACGCGGCTCATCGTCGTCATCGTCCTCGCCGTCCTGCTGATGGTCGGCGCATGGCTCTACGAGCGCCACGAGGCAAAGCTCATGCAGGCGAAAGAGCAGGCGGAAAAGGATGCCGCAGAAAAAGCCGGACAGGAGGGATAAGGCATGCCGCTTTCCAGACGGAACTTTCTGAAGGCCGCCGCGGCCTCCGTGCTCGCGCTATGGGCAGGAAAAATCCCGCATGCCCGCGCTGCCGCATCCTATACGGGACTGCGGCAGATTGTGACCCACGATATGTCTTCGAGCCGGACTATTATGTGGCAGGCACACGCGCTGCCGCAGGACACGCATCTCGAGCTCCACACCGCAACGGACGCGCCAGCAGAGCGCATCGACGCATCCTATACGCGGCTTGGCCAGGACGATGCGGTGAACTATTTTTTCGCCGCCTCACTCATGGGACTCACGCCGGGCAGCTTCTATGCATTCCGCGTCGTCTGGGACGGGGCGGCTGGCCCCTGGTATCCCTTGCATACGGGAAGCGCCGGCGCAAAGACCTGCACGGCCCTGCTGCTGACCGACTCGCAATGCGCCGACTATGCGGTGTTCCGCCGCGTGCTCGATGCCGCCGTCCAGCAGCACGGTGCGGTCGATTTCCTCGCGGATCTCGGCGACCTCACGGACAATGGCGAATCCGACTGGCACTGGCGCAGCTTCACCGCCGCGATGGGCGATGCATGGGCCCGCCTGCCGTTCGCCCCGGTCATGGGCAACCACGAGTGCTACGGGCTGCAGTGGCAGATGTGCCTGCCCACGCGCTACCTCGCGAATTTCGTCCTGCCGCCGAACGGCAGCCCCCGTTTCCCCGGCTACTACTACGATTTCACGGTCGGCCCCGTGCACTTCTTCGTACTGAACACGCAGTTCCTCGAGCTCAGGGATCTGCGGCCGGGACTCGCACAGGAGCAGCTGCTCTGGTTCCGGCGCGCCGCGGCCGCCGCACAGGAGCCGTGGAAAGTCGTGCTGATGCACAAGGACATCCTCGCCTACGACGAATACCAGGAGGGCACGCAGACAACCGGCGGCTTCAGCGACGTCGGCAACGCCCTGATGCCCGCCTTTGACGCGCTCGGCATCGACCTCGTGCTGACCGGGCACATGCATACCTACCGGAACCGCGGCCACATCTACGCGAAGCAGCTATCGGACCACGGCCCCGTCTACGTCCTCTCCGGCCCGGCCGGCGACCAGACCTACACCGTCCCCGCGGATCCGCTCGACAAGGTCGCGGTCCCACAGCCGACGCGCAACAACTACCTGACCCTCGAAGCGTCCGAAACGGCGCTCGCCCTGCACGCCTGGTACGTGGACGGCACCCCGATCGACACCATTTCATTGACGAAAGATGATGCAAAGGCCAAAGCAGGCCATCCGCAAAAGAAATAATTCATTCATATTTACCCACGGAGGCAATTTTTATGACACAGCATGAATTCCACGAACTCGTCCACCTCGTCATGGACTCCCCGGCCCATCCGCCCGAGACGCTGTTCATCGGCGGCATGGACAACTGGCACGCCCGCGCCCGCCTCGCGCATTTCCTCGCGATGAAAGGCATCGACCGGCAGAAAGAAGCGCTCGAACTGTTCCGTAGCATCGTCGAAGAAGACGTCGACGACACGAAATCCGAGGACGTCGAGGAAAAGGCGTTCGCCCTGCAGCGCCTGAGCTCCCTCGAAAAAGAGCTGAACCAGGATGATGAGGCGCTGAAGCATATCGACATGGCCATCGAGCTTGCGGAATCGACCGACTTCCTCTACAAATACGTGCTGCGCGGCGAGCTCTGGGCCGACCGCTGGAACCTCATGCACAAGATGGGCATGGCAAAGGACGCCGAGGAAGAGGTCGACGAACGCATCGAAGCCTATAAAGATATCCCCATCGCGCACAACAGCTACCTGTACTACGGCTACCGGTTCAAGGCGCAGCTCGCGGCCGAGCGCCGCGTGACCCTCGTCGCGAAGGACTACATGCACATGGCCCTGCACGCGATGGAGGTGCCGCCCGAATACCAGCCGCGCCTCGACGCCGCGTTCGCGCAGACCCACGACAACGCCTCGTGGATCCTCTCCGAAATCGACCGCGCGACCCCGAACCCCGACAACCTGCATTGGGATATCTGATTTTCTCACAAAAAGCCTTCCCCGATGGGGAAGGTGGCTGCCCGATAGGGCAGACGGATGAGGTGTTGACGATAACTTTGATGAACACCTCTTTGTGCCTCAAAATCGTGCCAACACCTCATCCACCGCTTTGCGGTCCCCCTTCCCCTATGGGGAAGGCTTTTTTATTTGTTCTGTTTGCGCAGGAGGTATAGGAAATACGGCGTGCCGACGAATGCCGTCATGATGCCGACGCGGATCTCGCTCGGCCCGAGCACGCGGCCGAGGCTGTCGCAGAGCACGAGGAACGCCGCCCCCGCGAGCATCGACGCAGGCAGCAGCCGCCGGTGATCCGGCCCGACCAGCATGCGCATCGCGTGCGGCACGACGAGGCCGACGAAACCGATGTTGCCGGACACCGCGACCCCCGAGGCCGTCAGGCAGGACGCGAGCACGAGCAGCCCAACGCGCCAGGCCGTCACGCGCATGCCGAGCGCGCGCGCCTCCGTCTCGCCGAGCGAGAGAATATTGAGCTGCCGCGAAAACAGCAGGAGCAGCGCCGCACAGACGAGGAACGGCGGCAGGGCAAGCAAAACATGCGCCCAGCGCCGATAGTCGAGCCCGCCGACCGTCCAGAACAGATACGCCTGCATCTTCTGCTCGTTGACCGCCGTCAATACGGCCGCCGTGACCGCCGCGAGCAGCATCGAGACCACGACGCCAGCGAGCAGCAGGGTCAGCACCGGGATATGCCCGCCGCGCCGCATCGAGAGCGCGATGGTCAGGGCGATAGCCCCGAGCGCCCCGCAGACGGCGAACAGAGGCAGCGCGTAGAGCGCCGCCCCGGCCGCCCCCGTCGCAATCGCGAGCACCGCGCCGACCGAGGCCCCCGCCGAAACGCCGAGCATGCCCGGATCTGCCAGCGGGTTCTGGAAAATCCCCTGCAAGGTCGCGCCGGCAAGCGCCAGCCCGCCGCCGACCAGCAGACCGACCAGCGTGCGCGGCAGGCGGATGTTCCAGACCACCGCCGTCTCCTCCGCTGGCGCGGGCACCGTACCCAGTCCCGCCGCCTCGCCGAGCACCCGCAGCACGTGATCAAACGGGATTGTCATCTGCCCCGCGGCCATCGATACCAGCATAGCCAAAAATACCAGCCCGGCAAGAACCGCCATCGTCACCCCGAACGGGAGCCGTTTCCTCACAGACTTTCCCTCCACATCCCATCACCGCCAATCCGGAAAATATCAGCGCGCATCACGTCGTGGCATAAAACTCGGCATGCCCTGTCTGCGGCACGATGGCCCGGTAAATCGGGTGCTCGTAAGCCCGCGTCAGATGGCCCTCGGTCAGGACTCCGTCCGGCACGCCGTCCGCGATGACCTGCCCGCCGCCCAGCAACAGCACGCGTGAGCAGAACCGATAGGCGAGCGGTAGCTCGTGCACGACCATCAGCACCGTGCGCCCCGCCTCCGCGAGGCTCCGGCAGAACGAAAAGAGCTCCTCTTGATAGTAGAGATCGAGTCCCGTCGCCGGCTCATCGAGCAGCAGGAGCGGCGTATCCTGCGCGAGAACCTTCGCAAGGCGGACGCGCTGCTTCTGCCCGCCGGAGAGCTCCGCATAGGGCCGATCTGCCAGAGCATCGACACCCGTCCGCCGCATCGCCGCCTCCGCGGCCTCCCTGTCTGCCTGCGACTCCTGCCGCCACCACGATAGATACGGATACCGCCCCGAAAGAACGATTTCCCGCACCGTATACAGAAAAGGCGTGTCCGCGGCCTGCGGGAGGAACGCCAAGCACCTCGCCCGCGCCTTCGGCGAGAACGCGGAAAGCGCGTGCCCCATCAGGCAGATTCCATCCCTGCCGCCCGCAACCGGCGGGAGCAGCCCCGCGAGCGTCCGAAGCAGCGTGCTCTTCCCCGCGCCATTCGGCCCGACCAGCCCGACAAACTCCCCTCTCCCGGCAGAAAAAGACACCCGCGAGAGCACCGCGGCCCCATCATACCCCGCAGAAACCTCCCGCACCGCCAGCACCGATCCCGTCGACCGATTCTCCATACGCCGTCACCTGCCTGAAAATAACGATTTTTCCTCCTATAATTATACACGGGAGACACCCCTGCTTTCAAGCAAAAGGGCCTGCCGCACAACTTTCTCATGTGCAGCAGGCCCTTATTCCGCCTGTCCTTATTTCAGATACTTGTCAAAGAAATCCCCGATGACCTGGAGCACCTTGTCCTGCACCCAGTACACGCCGCCATGCGCGGCCCCCGGGACTTCATACCGTTCTGCTGGCACGCCTTTTTCCCGCAGCGCCTGATAGAGCAGATCAGTCTGCCCCGGAGAAACCACTTTATCAGCCGTGCCGTGCATCAGCAGCATCGGCGCGCTGTTCTTGCCGATATACGTGATGGGGTTGGCCGCCGCTGCCGCCTTCGGATCCGCAAGGATTCCGCCGTCCTTGCCGCCAAACACCGGACTGCCGTTGACCCACAAGGCCTCCGTGGCCCCAGCCGACTGATGCAGCTTCTGCACCTCGGGGCTGAAATCCATGCCGATCTTCGTCGGATCCGAAATGCCATACAGATCGACCGCACAGCTCACGCGGCTGGACTCCTGAAGGTTCTCGCCTTTGTCGAACTGCGTCGTGCCGCTGGTCGTGCCGGCAAACGCGGAAAGATAGCCGCCCGCGCTGCCTCCGACGATGCCGATCCGGTCTTTGTCGATATTCCACTGATCCGCATGCGCCCGGAGATAGCGGATGGATGCCTTCACATCCTCCAGCGGCTGCGGGAACTTGGCCGTCGGTGCCACCCGATAGGTGATGCTGGCCACCACATAGCCCTTTTCCGCCAGATAGTTCCGGAGCTGCACGCCGTTATCGCGGTTGGCGTTGATGAAACCGCCCCCGGTCACAAAGACGATGGCCGGCATCTTTTCCTTTTTCTGCGGCTTCAGCAGATCCATCTTCATGGCCACATTGTCATAGCCCCGGCTCGGCACCTGCTCATAGACGACGCCGGAAATCTGCCTCACTTCCGTCTTCGCTGGCGTCACATCCAGCGTTTTGCTGGCATAATGTTCTGCCGCGCCGACCGTGCCGCTCATCCCGACCATCAGGAGACTGGTCATCGCCAGTCCCTGCAAGATTTTCCTGCTTTTCGAAATCTGTTTCCCGAACAACCCCTGTAGATGCTTGTACATCAATTACACCCCTCTGCCTAGATAACCTGTCAATATTTACCTATCCAAGAACTGATGTAAGTGTAGCACAGCCCGGAATATATGTCAATAATTACATGTTTTAATTTACTTATTCTTATCCTTATAGTATAATATGTAGTATTCCAAAAGCACGCAGCAAGGAGAAATACTATGGCAAAAGAAAACACGCTCCAGTACATCCTGTTGGGTCTGCTATCCCAGCAGGACCTGACTGGTTATGACATCAAGAAGATTTTTGAACAGGAAGTAGGGGATTTCTGGAACGCGCAGCACAGCCAGATCTACCCGGAACTCCGGAAGATGGAAGAGGCCGGCCTGATCGACTCCCACATGGATACCGCAGGAACCCGGCTCAAGAAAAAATACTACCATCTGGCCCCCAGCGGCCAAAGCCTGCTGCAGGAATGGCTTCAGCAGCCGCTCGGCAATCTGGCCCCTACGCGGGACGAGTTCACGATGAAGCTCTACCTCATCCGCAGCCGGGAAGACCCTCTGCTCCCCCAATTATTCCGCGAAGATATCCGCCGCCACGAAGAGCACCTCGCCCATCTGAAGCTTCGCTGGCAACTCCTTTTCCCGACCACCGAAGCGCAGGAAAAGAATTTCGGCCATGCCCTGATCCTCCAAGAAGCCATCCAGCGAGAAAGCCGGAAACTGGAATGGGAAAAAGGGAAACTGGAAAACCATTGATTGGTTATCGGGCGATAACCATCAATTCCTGAATACCGAAAATCTCCCAGCCTTCGTCACTTTCGCCGAATCCCTACAGGAAGAAGAACAGCAGCGCTATGCCTGCTTCGAGGAAATGTAAAGACCTGCCTGGCCCATAATATTGTGATTAGCGGATATCTCATTTTCAGCACAGGACAAAACATTCACCTTCTCTGCTATAGCTATAATAGAAACAGGAATTTGGATTGGAGGCGCGTACTATGTTGTCTTTTCTCATTGGATCTGCCTTAGTCCTCGTTGGTATCCTTTCTATTATTTTTATCATCGGCGCTCCTATCGCTTTCCTTTACGGATTCTTTTCAGCATTCAAAAAAGAATTTTTCTGACTTTGCTCCGCTCCCGCGGGGCTTTTTTACTGCCTCTTTTTAATGACTTCCAGCCAGTCCGTCAGATCTCACAAGCTCTGTTGGCTCAAAAATCCATGAGCGAGCGGCCCACGTTTTCATTGACCTTCTCAAAGCCGCAAAATATCCGGTCAAAATGGATACTCTCTAAGCTGCCTGTGCGGCAGGTAACGTATCGGACGCGAAAGCATCGGGCATGTATCATTTCTAAGCTGCCTGTGCGGCAGGTAACAATGAGTCCCTGCTTTGCCGCCATCGCAAACTTTTCTAAGCTGCCTGTGCGGCAGGTAACAGATTCGGCATTGATTTATGGCAGCGCGATGTTTTCTAAGCTGCCTGTGCGGCAGGTAACATCCCAATTCGAGTTCGAGCGCGGGTTGTTGATTTCTAAGCTGCCTGTGCGGCAGGTAACTGCGATTTGACCCTTGATACTTGTGTTTTGCATTTCTAAGCTGCCTGTGCGGCAGGTAACCGAGCGACGGTTCGTTACCGTTCCCGTCCCAATTTCTAAGCTGCCTGTGCGGCAGGTAACGCTTCCACCGCCTCCTGTGAGATAGGAGCCGATTTCTAAGTTGCCTGTGCGGCAGGTAACTCGGCAAGCGGTGTCTCAAGCTCCCTTGAAGCTTTCTAAGCTGCCTGTGCGGCAGGTAACGAACACGTTCGCGGTGTATTCGGGTTGTAAGATTTCTAATCTGCCTGTGCGGCAGGTAACTGGTTCCTACGATGGACACGGAAAAGCGGGATTTTCTAAGCTGCCTGTGCGGCAGGTAACCATCGAACCACTCTGACGCGGCGCTCCAGTAATTTCTAAGCTGCCTGTGCGGCAGGTAACAAAGTGCGCGCCCGCTACGAGATCCAGTCGAATTTCTAAGCTGCCTGTGCGGCAGGTAACGATGGTCGATTCCTTGCCATCGAGCTGGTCAATTTCTAAGCTGCCTGTGCGGCAGGTAACATACAGATAGAACACGTGACACCGGGCAGGACTTTCTAAGCTGCCTGTGCGGCAGGTAACTCGACCGGCCGGGCAAGGTCACGCAGCTGTTCTTTCTAAGCTGCCTGTGCGGCAGGTAACAACCATGACGGATTCCCTCGAAGAGTTCATAAATTTCTAAGCTGCCTGTGCGGCAGGTAACTAAGACTGCCCATCTACGCGCACGTTGCTGTTTTTCTAAGCTGCCTGTGCGGCAGGTAACTGCTATACGATATGCACGCAACGCATAACAATTTTCTAAGCTGCCTGTGCGGCAGGTAACATATTCTGTGAACGCGTCGCGGATATCGATAGCTTTCTAAGCTGCCTGTGCGGCAGGTAACACTTACTATGTTTACTATGTAATGGAGCTGCATTTCTAAGCTGCCTGTGCGGCAGGTAACACGCACCGCATGATGCGCTGCCGTCTACAGCTTTTCTAAGCTGCCTGTGCGGCAGGTAACAACGCGGAAGAGCTCAGCGAGGCGCGGGAAAATTTCTAAGCTGCCTGTGCGGCAGGTAACGAGCAGTCCGATGGAATTTGCGACAATCTCGATTTCTAAGCTGCCTGTGCGGCAGGTAACAAACACACAATTTCCGATTGGTACTATGCACATTTCTAAGCTGCCTGTGCGGCAGGTAACATAGCCCTCTAAACGCGCTAGAACGCCCTCCATTTCTAAGCTGCCTGTGCGGCAGGTAACAACACATAACAATAGCGTTACTATGCACACAATTTCTAAGCTGCCTGTGCGGCAGGTAACAGTACGTCGACGTGGGCTTATGCTGATGTTGGCGGGACTTGGGCGCCTTTTCTTCTATTTAACCAAAATTTCTTGGGCCTGTCAAAGGGCCTGATTTTACTGGGCTTTTTCGGCCCTGCAAAAATTTTGGTATTTTGCGCTGCTGGCTGAATCAGAATTCTGGTACGGCTTGCTGAGGGCTGATTCCATAGGCGGAAAAGGTGCTGTCTGCTCCTTCGCCTTCCGGGATTTCTACCATCTTCTTCTGTATGAACAGGCTGAAGTTTTTCCCTGTGGTTCTGCTCTTGATTCGAACATACGGGAAAGATGCTTGGGCTGCCGGTGCGGGGAAGATTTTCCGCGCCTCTTCAACGGAGATTGCATGGCGTTTCGCGTAGCGTCTTGCTTTGCGCTCTACGCTCGACTCTGGCTGATAGCGGCTGTAGATCGCGTATTGTTTCACGCGCCGTATAGGCACGATGTGAACCGGCGCGATATTCGCATACTCTCCGTCCACGAACTGCAAGAGAACCGACGGGATATCCATCTGCTTCAAAGTCTCTTCGTCTTGCGTCAGGACGCGTATTTTCCTTCCGAGGCTCCGCGGCTCTGCTGTGTATTCTGGGAAAGATAATCCGCAGCGGATCTTCCCCGCTGCGTCTTTGCTCTTGACGAGGGCCAGATGCAGCCGTGCATAGACTTTTGACATCAGGAAGGAATCCGATATTTCCTCGGTTGGATGCAGTGTGATTTCTTGAAAGAACCACATACCAATCAGTCCTTTCCGCTCGCGCCGAATACACCGCCACGGATCAGAACGGCCATGACATAGTGTGCATCCTCCGGACTGTCAAAATCGGCACCGAGAGAATAGCGGTCGAACAAGGAATAAAAATCGGTCTTTTCCTTCGGCGTGCGGAACGCTTTGCCGATATTCGTAACCGACCCATACGGCTCGATAGCAATCGGGCCAACGCCTGCATCCCCATTGAACTCTGGGTACCATGTATCGATGGTACGGATTGCGTTGCCGATTTTCTGCGAATGCATGGCCGATGTGCCGTCAACGGCATAGAGCACCTTGCTTTTCTTCCGGCTCGTTTTATCGAGAATCAATTCCTCGCTCGGATAAACTTCCTGCCCATTGCCGATCAAAGCGTATGCAGCCACATGCAGGAGCAGATATGGAATCTCGCCAGACAAAGCCTTGGCAATCTCATTCGACAGCGCAACAATCTTTTCATCCTGCTTGTCCTTCTCTGAAAAGTCATGCAGGGAGTAATCATAGGCATTGAAGGTCCAAGATTTCTCATCGTCCATGCTGACTACGACTTCTATCTTTTCTGCACCGACGCGGTTGCGCCAAAGGAAGCGGCCATTGGCCAGATTCAAGGCGTAGCGAGCCGCCAGTTCCTGATATCCGTACTTTTCCTCATAGCGCTTTCCCATCTCAAGAATGCCGCGCTTGTGTTCCTCGACATTGCATGCGGATGGCACAGCAGCTCCCGGCAACACCTTCAGCGTAAACTCCAGCTTCAAGGTATCCTGATCCATATTCAACGCTGCAGCATCAACGGTCTGAAGATTTGGCTTTTCTACCTCTGCGTTGAGCTTTACCGGGTCTTTCGCTACAGCAGGTTTCTGCCGATTCGAAATAGTACCTCTTACCGATTTCTCACGAAGCGGGAGCAAATCAGCCAGCAGCTCTTTATTCTCCCATTTTGTTCCATACATCAGTCCATCAGAAAATACGAGTTTTTTCTCAAAGGAAAGTACGCTTGCTAATTTCGTCGTGTTTGCCATTTCAATCGTCTCCTTTACAGTTCTTCCTGATTCACGCAGAGATAAAGATTTTTATCTTCTTCATATCGATAGTGCCACATCATTTCATCGATAGAATCGAAATGATACGGCATCTTGAATTCGCCTAACGTCAGGACGGGTTCCGCGAAGCGATGCGGCGTATCCGGATTACGCTGGTTCTTCACTTTGCCAAGCGGCGTCAATCCCTTGAAGCCGACAGTGATAGGAACGAGCCATCCTTTTTCCGGACGCGGGGAAAGCTCCCAAGAATCCGTTTTCTCGTGATACTCATAATGCATGGAAAGGACATCCAATAAGGCATCCAGGCTGCTGCCGCCCCTGCCCTGCAAAACGTCGCGGCGTTCCACGAGGACGTATCCGGGCATCAGGCTTCGGAACGCTTTCCGTGCGGAATGTTCATCTTCTGCCAGATCCATCAGACGAGAGGAACGGAAGAGCTTCTTTTTATCGGCCTCACTCGGCAAGACGAAAGGAGAAAAACTGAGGATATCCCCGCCCGCAAGCTTCATACGCGGCAATTCGTTCTGTACGGTCTGAATGAACGAATCCCGTTCCTCGTCATCGCTGGATAGCCCCTCAAAATGAATCAGCAGAGAAACGGTCAGATGAGCGCGTGCCTCCTCAATGAATGGCGGGCGCTCAAAACCGCTCCCTTTCTTCCGCAACGGGTTTGCCGTAATCATGACGGAACGGACGAAATCTCCCTCGCCTTTGTACGTCTGCAGATTCAGTTCATGGCAGGAAACCGCCAATTCCTTCATGCGGACTTTTCCAAAAGCCGGATGTACGGATACTCTGCGTTCCAACGCATGCATGAAGCCAAGCCAAGCCGTCATGGCCGGGAAGCCGATGGTCATGGGGCTGCTCAATGCATTCGCGTTGTGTACGCGCATTTTCCGGATCAAAAGATAAGTACTCATGGCTCTCCTCTCACCTCCTGCTGCAACGCTTCTTCCATAACGGAAGCAAAATTCCCTCGTTCAGCGGGCCCCAATGCAACGGCATCCTTCTGTTTCCGATACAAGTTATAAAGCCAGCGTGCAAATTCCTGTCCGATTTTCTGCATCCACGTGTCATCGTTCTGACGGGCATCATATCGCCCCGTGTCGAGCCAGATTTTCTGTTCTTCCGGCAAATCGGTTTTCTCGCTCCAACCAGCCGGCAGATCCTGCAACGGATCCGCTGCATGCCAGATTCTCCAGACAATGGACTGAAGGATCCGATTCCGTTTCTCCCGGATAAACCGGTTGTTCTGTCCGTCGACAAAAATCTGATGCAGTGCTTGAATATCTTCCTGAAAGCTCCGCCAATATAATGACTCAAAGAAGAAATTTTTCTTTGGAATACGCAAGGAAGAATTGTCCAATTCCGGAGGTACAGACGGAAGCACATCCGTTCCTAATGGAGTATTCAAGCAACTTATGTTCTGCGGCTTGGTTCCTCCGAACGCAGTACGTGTCAAATTGGGGACGTAGCAATAGGACTCTTTATATTGTTCTGACTTTTTATCTCGGCAAGAACGTGCGTGACGGGAAGCTTTTTCAATCTTTTCCGTCATCTGAAACATCAGCGAGGACGGTGGCAGGACGCTCAATAAGTGGTATTCGTCATCGCCGACAGGGAAATACACCTGTTTTAACAGCCTATCGGTGTGATCCGGATCTGGGCACTTGCCGATTGCGAGGATCTGTTCTCTCACCCTTTCATAGTCAATGCCAGAATCGCGAAACTCCTGACGGATAAAAGCTGTACCATACTGCAAATGTTCCCATGCCGTAAGTGCGGACAAATCTGCATCCCGTTCTTTTTTATCCTCTTTTTCGGAGAACTTCTTCACCAGGAATGCTGCGAGCGGCATATATGCAGCGCCGCCCTGGACAACGAAATCTTCCTTCCGTTCTGCATCGGTTGTCGCAATATACCCGTTCCCAATCGGCGGCGTTTTATCATATAGTTCTACCTTCGCATCCGGATGGGTAAACTTGCCGATATGCGTTGCCAAAGAATATCGCGGGAGATTCGCAATTGCTGCATTCATCCACTGAGCTGGTGTTTGCTTTTTCTTCTCGGCTTTTTCACATATATACTCCTGTATTGACCCCATTCATATCCCTCCTCTATTATCTCTGATTATATACCCATTCGAATTTTTTAAACAATCCTAATTGGTCTGAGTAGCAATACGACTCCGGTGATTGCTCATCATAATAGGACAGCATCAGCTGCCCATACCTCTCCGATGTCTTTTGCAGGCACTCCGCATCCGTCGCTTCATCGGAGAATTCCTCTCTTTCGGCTTGCTGCTGCAGCAAGACCATATAGTCTCGGGGCAACCATAGATGTTCTGCCGCGGCTTGATTTACGGAGCAAGGTTCGATTGCATAAAGGTCTTCGCAAGGCCGGTACTTGTCATCCGGCTTGTTGCAGAATCTCAGGCCTCGCTTTTCTTCATACTGATAACAGAGCTCGATGCTCGACGAGCCTGCGCGGAACGGATGACATACCTGCGGCAGGCCGGTCATCCACCAGCAGGTCTGCTGCCAGCCGCCCATCGTATCCGGGCCCTTACGTTCGAGACTGCGCCAGTCTTCCAGCCGTTTATGCTCTAAATCAATCAAAGATTCTTTGGCATGTAACGGATTGTTCTTGACAATCCGAGGGATCGCATCGATGCGCTGCCATTCCTTCTCTGGCACAAGTGCCCGTATATCATGTGAACGCAACTGATATTTCCTGCATTTTTGTTCAAATCCCGGCCTGATGAACACGCAACTTTTCTCATCCGAGCTCTGCATGCCAAGCCAGTTGTATTCCAAGATTCCAATATTGGGATTATCAATATTCTGCTTCAATGGGCGGTGACGGCGGATACGTCCGGCCAGCTGGATGATGGAGCGATACGAGGACGGCTCGATGATGGCCCAATCAAAATCATGGTCGCGGCCGATTTCCTCCACTGGCGTAGAAACGACGAGAAAGACTACTTTCGACGCCTTCGTTGCATCCAGTTTTTCACGTAGAATCTGATCCTTCAAATCGACAACATCGCCCTGCTTATCCTTCCGTTTCAGCACAGAATCCAGATACTTCTCCTGCTCATGCCGCAGCAGCAGTACCTGCCGGCTGTGATAGCACATGAGATATACGGCCGTACCATCCGGCCAATCTGCCTCAGCAAGGGATATCGCCATATTTACGCACGGGTCAATGTTCGCGAAGCGAAGCAAGCCGAACGATACTGTTTTCTCCGTCTTTTTATCCACGACGTGATGTTTCTCGTGGAAATCCAGAACCGCCTGCTGTATCACTTTTACATACAGATTCCAAGCTTCTTCCTTTGTGTTCTGCGGCTGACATGTGAGGATTTTCCCCTGCCGCTTGACAATCTGTTCGCCCAGTTTCTCGACCCGTTTCTGGATAAATGCCTCGTGCAAGTCCGCGTATGGCTTATGCTCTTTGCTCAGATTCCTGCACGCGGAGCGGAATTCATCCACCCACACGGCCTGAAGCACTTTCGGTGTATCGGCAAAGGCATTGTAACAGAAAAGGCCATCTGCGTAAGCCTGGTATAGTCCGATAGCCAAATCCGGCGGTATCGTCGCAGAGGATAGGACGATGTTGCGGCCAAACATGCCGACCAGATGCACGAGGCGGGCAATCGCCGTCAGATCTTCTGGCGAAAAATCGTCGATCTCGTCGATGACCAGATCTGATGACAACAGCCGCAGGAACGGAAGCAGCCCTCGTCCGCCGCGCGTTGCCTCGGTCACGCCGATAATCTGGTCGATGGTGGAAACCAGAACCGGCTTGAACAGGTAGGCTTCATTCTTCTTGGACTGCCGGTTCTTATCGCCGTTCAGAAAGATATCCAGATATTCCAGCTGATCCGTCGAAAAAGCATCCTCAAAATGCAAGGATTCGGATAACAGTTCTTCTTCACCAGAGCCGCCATATTCCTGCTTCTGCGAAATCGACGATACTTTCTTTTCTGATTTCTCCTGCCGGTCCTGTTTTTGCCAAGCCAATGAATCTTTCTTTTCCGTTTTTTTCTGCCGATTCTGTTCGTCGAGCGACTGCACGGCGCTGGAACCAATGATAACGGCCAGAGCACTGTTATCCAGATGCATGCGCTCCCGATACTCTGCCCCGGTCTGCAAGGTAAGCGAACGGAGACCGAGAGCCAGCGTATACCGCATGGATTTCCCGTCTTCGGACAATGCCTGCATGATCTTGGCATTCGCCGTCGTCTTGCCGCAGCCGGTACTCGCCATGTTCAGCACGAAATAGGCAGACGCATTCTCTGCCTCCCTGCTTTGCCGTATCTTTTCCACGGCCTTATCCTGCCATCGGTACGGCCCCTTTGCACGGGGAAAACGGACATACTCCACGCAATCCATTTCCTTTGCAAACAGCGGCAGATGGCGGATAATCCTTACAGCTTGCTGACTGACGGCCACAAGATGATGTGACAGCGATTCGCAAAGCTCTCCCCCATCCGTATTCGCATATAGTGTCACGCCGGGCTCTGGCTTTTTCTTTGAGGACACCGAATGGTCTGCAAGCATCAGGGATTCCTTGATCAGCAGCAGTATAGGGCGCACGGCTTCAGGACGCTTCTCCACGATCTGTAGAATCGTATCTTTCTCCTTTAGCAGATGCGCCAACCTGTCTTGTAATGCCTGCTGCCAGTGATCATCCTCCGACAGGATGCCATGCTGAAATTTCAGGCATTCATCCGGTACGCCCTCTCCCTGATAATTCCAGCTTGCTGTTATTCTTTTCATGAGTTCTTGTGGACTCGTCGGTTCATCGTTCTCGTATCTCACCCACTGGTCACTCTTGAGCGTAGGCATACGGTGGTGCGTCAGAATTGGCCATAGCAGAAGCTGCATGATGGGTGGGATGTCATACGGTGCTTTGCTTATCGTTTTGTCCCTTTGCATTTTCTGCAATTCCGCTTCTATATCTGGGGTATGTATGCGTCCTCCCAGCAATGCCTCAATCCATACACTGTCATCTTGTTCGCATTTACTCAGCCGCGCGACGGCCTCAAGCATCTTACAGGACATCCATTCATGCCGGAACGGATCCTTTTCGCGGGTAAAATGCCGCAGTTTCTTCTGGAAATAGTTGGACGCCTTCCCCCAATCATGAAAAAGCGTCGCCACCGCCGTCAAAGCCTTTATCTGCGGCAGATACGGCCAGCCACCCTCCCATTCCTTATGCAGGATGTTCTTCTGCGTCGTGTTGACCGGCACGATGCCCTGTGTGTTGAATTTATCACGATTCCCTACGATCCAGAGCAGATCGCAGCGGCACCGCGAACGTATCCACCGGCAGGATACCGCGGTGCTTTTCGTCGCCGATTTCCGGAGCAGCGTATAGACGGTTTCGAGCCCTTCCTGAGTGATCAAGGTCTGCCAAGTGTCGTTGCCTATCCGGTCCGCAAACTGGTCCAGGATCTGGCGCACCGTCATCAGGGACTTTTTCTCGCTGCGACTCGTGAATATCACCATCATGATGCGTCACCGCCCCTGCCCCACAGCTGACTGACCCTTTTGACCTCGTTGAACATGACATCCAGCACTTTATGATCAACAAACTTCTGCAAGCACTCTGTCCGGAACTCTTGCTCCGTCCGCGCCTCCGACGCACAGATAAACGCAAAGGGCAGCACGACCGCGTCTTTGATCAGATCCGCGACATCAAAGACAAGTGCGCCTCGCCGCGTCTTGCCGTGCATGACAGCAAACCCGTGCGGGATGCCGAGCACCCATAGCGTGACGGCAGCCAACCCATAGGCAAGATAATTCCCATGATTCAAGAACCGGTTCGTATCATCGCCTGCATCATGCTCGCGCGTAAAGTCTGGCAAATCGCTCAGATTCGCCGCGTATTTGTAAATATCTTTGGTGAAACGAGCTTCTGCGCTGAGCAAGTGCTGTACGCTGTCCACTTCTTGAATCGCAGAACGGAAATTTTGAAGAGCCTCCGAAACCTCATCACTATCCGCATAAAAGCCCCATTCTTGCAGATCCCGCTCTGTCGACCATACATGCTCAATGAAATCGCAACGCGTCGACTGAAACTCTTTTGCCGCCAGCAACCGCTTATCCGGATCATACCAGAAAGACAGCCAACCCTGCACGTACTCGGTCGGCCGGTATTCGCTCTGTGGGCTCAACCATTCGATATCCGTCCCCATCAGCAACGGAGTACCGCCATTCCCGCAGAAACCAAGCATGACCCCGGCCGAAGCCAGCATGCGCACCGCGGCTTGCGTAATCGACGTCCCAACGCCCAGGAGAATTACAGTCGTATTGGCAATCGGGATATTCCAATACTGATTCTCCCGCTTCCCCTCGGTCAGATAAAGCACCCTGCCATCCTTCTGCATCACACGGCATTTCTCGAGATAGTAGATATTCGCGCGCTTAGAATGCAGAATCGTCTTAAAATTCGACGGCGTCATATCCTTGCCCTGCTTCATTTCCTACCCTCTCCATCTTTACGCATTACATCTTATAGTATCTTTTATTATACTCCGATTATTAAAGATAGCAAGATTTCGACAGATGATTCTACTTATGCGAAAGGTTACAAGATATAGCCTGGAATGCTCTCATGCATGACCTCGGTATTTCCGTCCTATAATACACCAACCGCCGCAAAGGCGGTTTTTTTGCGCAAAAAAGCTCCGGAGTCTTCCGGAGCTCTGAATGTCAATATGGTGCGTCAGGCAAGATTCGAACCCGCGACCCACGGCTTAGAAGGCCGTTGCTCTATCCAACTGAGCTACTGACGCATAGAAAGAAAAATGGTCGGGATGACAGGATTCGAACCTGCGACATCTTGCTCCCAAAGCAAGCGCGCTACCAAACTGCGCTACATCCCGCCGACTAAACTAGTATACGATTTTTTGTTACATCTGTCAAGAAATTCCTGCTGCACGGCACAAATCTGCTGAAAAGCCGGGTGTCCGCCGGTCTGCCCTGCCCGCTCAGAACATGTCACGCCGCCAGAGCACGTAGGCGCTCGCGGATGCGATGACCATCGCGATCATCATGATGTAGAAGAACGCGTGCGGGTTGTCCGTCATCGGGACGGGCACGTTCATGCCGAAGAAGCTCGAGATGACGGTCGGGATGGCGAGGATGATCGTCATCGCGGCGAGGAATTTCATGACAAGGTTCTGGTTGTTTGAGATGATCGAGGAAAAGGTATCGGCGAGGCGGCCGAGGATCTTGGAGTACATCTCGACCATCTCGCGGGCCTGCTTGTTCTCGATGATGACGTCCTCGAGCAGGTCCTCGTCCTCCTCGTATGCCTTGAGGATGGGCTTCAGGGTCGGGTTCGTGCGCATGCGCACGAGCTTGTCGAGCACGGCGCCGTTCGAGCGGATGGCCGCGTTGAAGTAGGTCAGGCCTTTCTGCAGTTCGAGCAGGCGCAGGATATCGCTGTTGCGCATGTCGCTGCGGAGCTGATCCTCGACTTCTTCCGAGATCTTCGAGATCTGGCGCAGATAGCGCAGGAAGTAGGTCGCGGATTTGTACAGGATCTGGAACAAGAACCGCGTCTTCTTGTAAGTGCGGAACAGCCGCGCTGTGCGCTCGTTGAACTCGCTCATGACGGGCGTTTCTTCGAGGCAGACGGTGATGATGTATTCTTCGGTGATGATGATGGCGAGCGGCAAGGCGTCGTAGCTGTCTTTGCCGCGCACGACCGGGACGTTGGTCAGGACCATGACCGAGTCGTCCTCGACGTCGGTATGCGAGCGCTCCTCATCATCGAGTGCGGAACGCAGGAAGTCCGGGTCAACCTCGGTCAGCGAGCTCACGACTTTCAGCTCGTACGGCGTCGGGTCGATGATGTTGATCCAGGCGCCTTTTTCGAGGGTCTTGAGCGTGAGCTCCTGCAAGGGACCGCTTTCCATGGATTTGAAAATATGCAGCACGTCTCTCTCTCCTTTCGAAGGGGAATCCCGCCGAGGCAGAGACTCCCCACTGAAGCGCAGAAGAAAGCGTTCGATCGCCATCTTCTGCATCCGTAAGGAAGGGACAGAGCATGCTGCAAAGAATACCTTTTGCCTTTTCGTTATGCCGCGCGGGTTACGTCAGACCCATGCGCCGCGAAAAAAAGAAAGGCTGAGGCAGGGAACCGGCTCTCCATCCCTTCCATCCATAACTTCGGATCCGTTGAACTAGGGTGATCGTCCATGTTCCTCACCAGCCTTTCTATGCTTCTCTTTGAACCTTTTCTATTTTACTACCATCCCCCGGCCTTGTCCATAACATCGACGAAAATTCAGAACTGCGCATGCGAAAAAGCCAAGGGACAGATCCTGTCTGCCTCTTGGCTTTCTATGAAAAGGTTCCATCCGGAACGAATCGGCAAAATTGGTGGAGATGAGGAGAATCGAACTCCTGTCCGAAACAGCTGTCACAGAAACTTCTCCGAGCGCATCCTGTATACGTTTTTAAGTTCCCCGACGCCTGCAGGAAGGCTCCGGCGTTCCGATCTCGATGAAAAGGTCTCTCAGGCTCTCCGAGAATTGAACCTGAGATATCCCGCTATTGTCCTCTTATCCGTCACCGCGGGAGAGCGGCGGACAGAGGTTAGCCTCAAGCGGCTAAAGCGTAGTCTTCGTTAGCTTTTATATTTAATAAAAGTTTTCACCTTACTGACGGGGCGATGACCCCCCGGCTCGCTATTCCTGCCCCATCCTGCCCCGTCGAGACCATTACATCCCCACGTTGTAGTATGATGCAGCGGCAGCGCTTTCTGCTACCGTATACTATAGTATAGTCCGGACGCGGATCTTTGTCAAGATTTTCCGAAAAATTATTTTTCCTGCGCAGGAATCTCTGCAGGCGGCTCCTCTGCCTCAAGCAGGATGGTGACCATGTTCCGCGCCGCGTTCCGGCTGCGCGTCAGGGAAAAGAGCCGGCCGAGATACGCGGTATCCGGCAGATAGGCCGCTTCGATGGGCGTATCCTCGGCAAGCTTCAGCTCGCTCAGGGAGTCTTTGAGCTGCGCGTTGCTCGCCTCGTCCTGTTTTCGTCCGAGCGCCGAGAAAATGCCTCCCGCAATCGAGGTGATTTTTCCCTGCGCCGCCGCATCGACCGCCCCGCGGTGCAGGATCATCAGATGGGACAGCTTGTTTTCCTGCGTCGCGCTCACGAGCAGGGCCGTATCCTCGTCCATGCTCGCGATGTAGACGACATCCGTCCCCTGCGCGCGGTGGCTGAGCCCGACGACCGGATGGGCGGGGCAGACCGCGTTGTAAGCGTGCAGGAAGGACTCGACGGTCAGGCTGTCGTGCAGCAGCATCTGTTTCGGCATCTGCTCTGTGGCGGCCTGCGGTGCCGCCTCCTCTGCCATCGCGGCCTGCGGCGCCGCAAAAAGCAGGAAAAGCGCCAGCAGCGCAAGGGCCGCCGCGCGAAAGACTGCAATCTTCTTTCTCAAAGGTACTCTCCTATTCTTTTTTCTGCGGCGTCTCCGCCAGGTTCCCCGCCGCGATCAGCGCGAGCTTCTGCGCACGCGGAAGGCGCTTGATCAGGGCCTCCCGCCGCATCGCATCGTGCGCGGTCGCGTACTCCTCATAGTAGACGAGGCGCACGGGCCGACGGCTCCGCGTGTATTTCGCACCGCGGCCCGCGTTATGCGCGGCGACGCGCTTCTCGAGGTGGTCGGTCCACCCGGTATACAGGCTGCCGTCCGCGCATTCGAGGATATAGGTGTAGGTCATTTCGCGGCGTTTTCCGGCAGGTTCTTGATCGTGAGCTTCGTGATGCGGATCGTCTCGAGCGGCTTGTCCTGGAAATCCGTCTCGGCGTGGCCAATCGTGCGCACGACATCCATGCCGCTCAGCACTTTGCCGAAAATCGTATGGTGCCCGTTCAGCCACGGCGTCTTGGCGAGTGTGATGAAGAACTGGCTGCCGCCCGTGTGCGGGTAGCCAGTATTCGCCATCGCGAGGATGCCCTCGCCCGTGAACTGCAGGTCCGGCAGGAACTCGTCGGCGATCGTGTAGCCCGGGCCGCCCATGCCGGTGCCCTCCGGATCGCCGCCCTGGATCATGAAGCCGTCGATTACGCGGTGGAAGATGGTCTTGTCATAGAAGCCCTTCTGCGCGAGGTCGATGAAGTTCTTCGCGGTGATCGGCGTCTTGTCGAGATACAGCTCGAGCTCAACGGTGCCTTTGTTCGTCTCCATGACGGCGATCGGATTCTGCGGATTGCTCATTTTTACTCCTCCATTACTGTGTTTTGCGGCAAGGCAGCTGCCCGTCATCAGGACGGACAGGGCGAGCAGCAAGACAAAAAACTTTTTCATAGATACCCTTCCTTAAAATGAAAACGACTGCTTCTCCCCCGGCTCGAGCGGTGACCAGATGGGGAATGTCTGCCCCTCCGGACGGAAGCCATCTGGAACCTCCCAGCGTGGGAAGCCCGGCGAATGCATCGTGACGAGCGCCCCGACCTGCACCGTCCGCACGAACGCATAGGCACCTTTGGCCCGCGTCGCCCCGAGGCGTCCGTCGACCGGAAAGAACGCGAGGTCAGCCGTCAGCCCCTCCATGCGCGCGAGCTGCTTGCGGAACTCCTGCTCCATGACGGCGCGCTGTGCGGGCTCGGCCTCCTCCCAGTCCCACCAGTTGAAGTCACCGGCATGGAACACGCGGAGCCCCGTCTGCTTATCCGTCACGAGGAACGAGACGCCGGCATCGGTCGAGCTGAACGTCTGGACCTCGATGCGGTCATCCGCCCATGCGTCGTAAGTATGCACCCAGTGCAGGCGGTCAGAGTCGAGAACCGCCGCTGGGATCTCGCACTTCGTGCGCTGGCTACGCCAGATATCGCGGCTCAGGATGCACTGCGCACCGGTATCCGCGTAACGGAAGATATGCGGATCGAAATGGTCGTAGTGATTGTGCGATGCAAAGAAGTAGAAGGAGACTGCGGTACGTGCCCCTTCCGCTTCGCTTCGCTCAGCACCTCCCCCGATGGGGGAGGCTTTCAATGCATCCGCTCCGGCAAGCGCTTTCTGCACCACATTGGCTGGATCTTTCCAATCGTCAAAGACGAGAGCGAGATCCCCGATCCGCACGAGGAAACCGCTGTTGTAGAGATAGGTAACGTCTGCGTTCAATACTTTCCCTCCTGTTTCTCTTTCTTGACCTGCTCCGGCCCTTTGCCGTGGCTCCACTCCTGCTTCAGGATGTCCTCGGCGGTCAGGCCCGGCAGCGAGAAGCCGTGCCCCGCGACCTCATTGGCCGAAATGACGATCATGAACGCCTCTTTGTCGATGATGTTCACGATGAGCTTCAGCCGCGCGAGCTGCGTGAGGTTCACGACAACCATGAGGATGTCGCGCTCCTTGCGCGTGAACGCGCCCTGCCCGTGCAGGAAGGTCACGCCGCGGCCGATGCCTGTCATGATGCCGTCGGCGATTGCGCGCGCATGGCTCGAAACGATCAGCACGGCCTTGCGGCGACGGAAACCGGCGATGACTTTGTCCGTGACGCTCGCGTTCATGAAGAAGCAGATCAGCGTGAAGAGCGCCGGCGCGAGGCCGAACAGGAACGCCGCAATCGCCATGATGATGCAGTTGAAGCCGAAAATCACGCCGCCCATATTGAGCGAGTAATATTTCTTCATGATCGCGCCGAGGATATCAAAGCCGCCCGTCGAACCGTTCATGCGGAACACGAGCCCGTAGCCGAGCCCGTTGAACACGCCGCCGAAGATGGCCGACAGCATGACGTCGCTGATCGGGTGGACGGCGTTGAGCGGCCGCATGAAGTCGAGCATGCCCGAGAAGATCGCCGTGCCGATGATGACGTCAAGCGTGTATTCGCGGCCCATGAGCTTCCAGGACGCGATCAGCAGCGGCACGTTGTAGAGGAAGGTCTGCAGGCCGATGGGCAGGCCGGTCAGGTAGTAGACGATGATCGCGATGCCCGTCGCGCCGCCCGTCAGCAGATGCGCCGGCACGAGGAATGTGTTGATGGAGCAGCTCGCGATCGCGCAGCCCGCCGCGATGCCGGCGTAACGGAGCAGGCGGTGTTTCATCATGCCGACCAAGATCATGGCTGGCCTCCCATCGTGAGTTTCGGCGTTTCCGTTTTCGGGAGTGCCGACGTATCGATCGTCTTAGCCGCGATCAGCGGGTCGATGGTCTCCGGATCCGCCTCGTCGGCGCGCTCGTCCGCCTCCGCATCCGTCAGCGGCAGCGAGGTCAGGCGGAACCGCACGAGGTGCCAGTCCTCGCTGTCGAGCTCGAGCAGCATGCGGTCGTACGCCCTGCCCGCCGCGGCCTTCTTCTTCGCATTCTTTGCGGCGGGACGTCCGTAGATATAGTAGAAGACGCCGCCGATATTCTGCCGCTCCGTCTTGCCGTACGTGCGCTGCAGCCAGGCCGAGGTCGCGCCGTATTTCACATGGTTGCGGAGCTCGAGCTCCTTCTGCCATTTGAGATTGACGCGAATATCGACGACCTTACCGGTGCGCCGCGAAATCATGACGTCGACGTCCTTCGGATAGCTTTCCGAACGCACCGCGACGCCGTGCACGCGCGTCTCCTTATGAAAGACCGGCTCGCCCCATGCCTTATGCAGTTTCTCCGCGGATTCACCGAGCGCGACGCCGTGGAACGAGAAGTCCCCCTCGGTGACCCTGCCCGCCGCCTGCGCGGCATTCAGTCCGCCAAGCAGGAAAAGGACAGCGAGCAGACTGACGAAAAATGCCTTTTTCCGGCTGAACCATAAATGAAGCATGTTTCCTCTCCTATCCGGCAAAAATACGGAACGCTCAGAGGCCCAGGCTCTCCGCCCAATTGCCGTTCTCGAAAATCGGAATCGTGCGGTCGTCCTCCGTCGTGCCGACGATGGAGAGATCGCGCGTGCCGACCATGAAGTCCTCGTGCAGCAACGAGTCGTTGACACCGTGCTGCAAGAGCGTCACGCTGTCCATGTCCGCGCCACCCTCGATGCAGGTCGGGTATGCCTTGCCGAGCGCGAGGTGGCAGGCCGCGTTCTCATCGAACAGGGTGTTGTAGAACAGGATGCCGCTCCTCGAAATCGGGCTGTCGTACGGGACGAGCGCGACCTCGCCGAGATAGCACGAGCCCTCATCCGTATGCAGCAGCTCGCCGAGGACCTTCTCGCCGCGCTCCGCGTGAAAGTCCGTGACCTTCCCCTTTTCGAACCGGAGCCAGAATTTGTCGATGACATTGCCGTTGTAGATCAGCGGCTTCGACGCGTAGACGATGCCCTCCGTGCCCTCGCGGTCCGGCAGGCTGTAGACCTCCTCGCTCGGCAGATTCGCCGCGAACGGGACGCCGTCCGCCGCATCCTCGCTGCCGCCCGCGAAAAGATAGCCCTTCGGCAGCCGCAGGGTCAGATCTGTGCCGAGCGCATTGCTATAGTGCAGGCTCACGAACTTCTGCTGATTCAGGAACGCCGCCGCGCGGTGCAGGAAGTCGATATGCTTCTGCCAGTTCGCGACGGGATCCGTGTCCGCATCGACGTAAATCGTGCGGTAAATCGCCGCGCGCAATTTCTCTACAGCCTGCTCATCCGGCAGATCGGGGAAAACTTTGCGCGCCCAGCCCGCCGTCGGCACGGATACGACGCACCAGCGGTTCTGGTTGCTCATCATGCGCGTGCGATACTCGAGCAGCGCGCCGCCAGCCGCCTTGCTCGCAAGCGTCAGTTTCTCCGGGTCAATATCGCGGAAAATCTCCGGGTCGCGCGCCGCAATCGAAACGAACGCCGCCCCCTTCGCCGCGTAATCGTTGTAGAACGCAGCGAGCCAGTCCGGGTATTCCTTGAAAATCGCCGGGGTGCCGTACGCGTAGCGGATATGCGCCGACTGCTCATCGCCCCAGCGCATGACGACGTCCTGCGCGCCCGCTGCAAAGGCTGCCCGTGCCATCGCGCGGGCGAAGTCCGCGCACTCGATCGGCGCGTTGATGACGAGTATCTGGTCTTTCTGCAGATTCACGCCGACGCGTACGACGAGCCGTGCGTACTTTTCGAGCAGGGATTCTTTTTCTTGTTCCATGAATGCCTTCATTCTTTCTATGCTTCTCAACTGCCGACATAGGGCGCGACAAAGCGCGCGACGGTCGTAAAGTATTTTTCCTGATCCTTCTGGCTCGCGGCGGCGTGAGCCGCGCCATCGATATACAGGAGCTGCTTCGCCGGCGCATTGGCCGCATCGTAGAGTTCCTGCGCCATTTCCGGCGGCACGAGCGTGTCCTTTGTCCCGTGGATAAAAAGCAGGGGCACGCGCGCGTGCTTCACGGCATCGAGCGGCACCGCATCGTGCAGCGAAAAGCCCGCGACACGCTGGCAGCGCCAGTCGAGCAGATTCATCATCGGGAAGGCCGGGATGCGGAACGACGAAGTCAGCTGGTTCGCGAGCTCATCGTAGGCGCTCGTATAGCCGCAGTCCTCGATGGCCGCGACGACGTTCTGCGGCAGATTCTCTTTGCCGGCTGCGATCATGACCGTCGCGGCCCCCATCGAGACGCCGTGCAGGACGACTTTCGCCTGCGGGTACTCCTGCGCGATGCGGGAGGCCCAGAGCTCGAGATCGTCGCTCTCGCGGTAGCCCATCGTCAGGTAGCGGCCCTCGCTTTTCCCGGCTGCGCGGAGATCCGGCGTCAGGACATGCCAGCCCATCTGCAGGTAGTTCGCCGCGATATACCACGAGTTCGCCTCGGTGCAGCCGTAGCCGTGCACGACGATGACCCATTTGTTGCTCGGCACGCCGGGGCTGAAATGCGTCGCGTGCAGCTTCAGGTGCAGGTCGTCGCGGGACTCGACCTGCCAGTTCTCGGCCGGATAGTCCGGCTTCGTATACTGCCGCGCCTCCGGCGGCATCAGCAGCGCGTAGGCGCGCGGCGGTTCCTGCGGGTGCTCGGCCGTCCCGCGTTCGAGGCCGAAATGCACCGCGTAGTTCCCGACATAATAGCCCGTGCCGAAGATGAACAGCACGACCATGAAAACTGCCGTCAGCAGGCAGGATAAAACGATTTTTTTCACGGAGTCTTTTTCCTTTTCCGATTGATGAAAGTTCTAAGTCATTATACCACAGAGAAAGGGCTGTTGCACGAACCAATTTTCGGTCCGTGCAGCAGCCCTCCGTATGCTTTCCGTGATATTTTACTGTTCCGCCCGGCGGAAGTTCTCCTCGTGCACGACGACGGGCTTCGGCCCGCGTTCTTTCGCGACGGAGAGCATCAGCTTGATGCGGTTCAGCTGGTTGACCTCCGAGGAGCCGGCATCGCAGTCGATGGCCGTGACGTTCGCGCCCTGATAGGACTCGCGCAGCTCATGCAGCACGCCCTTGCCGACGATGTGGTTCGGCAGGCAGCCGAACGGCTGCAGGCAGATGACGTTCGAGACGCCCTCGCTGATCAGTTCGGCCATCTCGCCGGTCAGGAACCAGCCCTCGCCGGCCATGTTGCCGAGGCTGACATGCCGCGAGGCCTGCTTCGCCGTCTTGTAGATGCTCTGCGGCGGCAGGAAATGGCGGCTGTTCTTCATCGCTTTCTTGAGCGGCTGGCGGAAGAATTCGATGGCCTGGATGAAGAGCTTGCTCGCGAACTTCGCCTTTTTCGTGCCGGCGAGCAGTTTCTGCTTTGAAATCGCATCGTACGCGGAGTACAGGAAGAAATCGACGAAGCCCGGCAGGACCGGCTCGGCGCCCTCCTCCATCAGGACGCGCTCGATATGATTGTTCGCGACCGGGTGGAACTTGACGAGGATCTCGCCGACCACGCCGACCTTCGGTTTCCACATATCTTCATGAATCGGCAGATTCGTATCGAAGTCCTTGACCATCGCCGCGATGGTCCGGCGGAACTTCCAATACGAACCGTTCGCGACTTCCTGCTTGCAGATATCCATCCACTTACGGAACATCTTCTGCGTCGAGCCCTTCTCGACCTCGTACGGCATCATGCGGTTGCGCATGTTCATGAGCGCGTCGCCGTAGATGGATGCCTTGATTGCATCGATGAGCATCGGCCGGTCGAGCTTAAAGGAATCCATCTCCGACTGCAGCCCGTGTGCCGCAAAGACCGGCACCTGCTGGAAGCCCGCATATTTCAGGGCCTGGCGGAGCACCGCGATGTAGTTGGTCGCGCGGCAGGCGCCGCAGGTCTGGAACAGGATGATGCTCGTGTGGTCCGGATCGTATTTGCCAGATTTCAGCGCGTGGATGAGCTGGCCGATGACGACGATGGCCGGATAGCACATATCGTTGTTGACATAGCGCAGGCCCGTGTCGATGGCCGCCTTGTCCGGCATCTCCGGGATCACGACGTTGTAGTGATATTTCCGCAGGGCCGCTTCGAGCAGCTCGAAATGCACCGGCGCCATCTGCGGCGCAAGGATCGTATGCGTCTCCTTGCAGTCCTCGGTGAAATGCGGGCGGTCCGGCTCATGGTACGCCGTGAACGTCACCGGCTCCCGCCGCGCGAGTGCCGCGAGCAGCGAGCGCAGGCGGATGCGCGCCGCGCCGAGGTTCGAGACCTCGTCGAGCTTGATCATCGTGTAGACGCGGTCATGCCGCTCGAGGATCTCGCGCGTCTGCCCCGTCGTCAGCGCGTCGAGGCCGCAGCCGAACGAGCTGAACTGGATGAGTGTCAGATTCGGATGCTCCGCGACGACCTGTGCGGCGTGATAGAGCCGCGCGTGGTAGCTCCACTGGTTGACGACGTGGATTTTCTCCGACTGGATGGGCACGTGGTAGAGCGCATCTTCCGAGAGGATCGGCAGCTTGTAGGACTGGATCATCTCCGGGATGCCATGGTTGATTTCCGGATCGACATGGTACGGACGGCCCGCGAGCACGATAGCCTGCTCGCCCGTCTTTTCGATGCGGTCGAGGATCTTCTGGCCGTAGTCGCGCACATCCTGACGGTAGTGCTCGAGCTCCGCGTAGGCCGCATCCGCCGCCCCCGCGATCTCGCGCAGCGTCAGGTGCTCCTTCTCGCCGAGCTCCTCATAGAAGCGCTGGATCAGCCGCTTCTTGTTGTGGATTGGCAGGAAAGGCTCGAGGAAGTCGATATGCTTCTCGCGCAGGATATCCATGTTGCCGCGGATGTTTTCCGGATAGGACGCGACAATCGGGCAGTTGAAATGGTTGTCCGACGCATTGACGTCATCCTCCATATTGTACGGCAGGCATGGATAGAAGATCTTCTGGACGCCCTGTTCGACGAGATCCATGATATGGCCGTGCGAGATCTTCGCCGGATAGCAGAGGGAATCGGATGGCACGGTCGCCATGCCCTTGTAGTACATCTGCGCCGTGGACTTGCCCGACAGCACGACCTCGTAACCGAGATCCGTCAGGAACGTGAACCAGAACGGATAGTCCTCGTACATGTTGAGCACGCGCGGGATGCCGATCTTGCCGCGTTTCGCGTCCTTTTTCGGCGTATAGTAATGGAACAGGCGGTCGTACTTATATTTGTAGATGTTCGGCGTCTCTTCCTCGGTCTGTTTGTGTCCGCCGACGCCGCGCTCGCAGCGGTTGCCCGTGTAGTAGCGGCTGCCGTCCGGGAAGCGCTGCATCGTGATCAGGCACTTGTTCCCGCAATGCTTGCAGCGGTACGAGTTCGTCTGCACGTCGAAATGCTGCAGCTGGTCGTACGAGAGGATATCCGAATGCTCTTTGCCGGACTCCTGTGCGAGGATGGCGGCGCCATACGCCCCCATGATGCCCGCGATATCCGGACGGATGACATGCGTGCCGAGCAGCTTCTCCATGCAGCGCAGCACCGCGTCGTTGTAGAACGTGCCGCCCTGCACGACGATATGGTCGCCGAGCTCCTTGACGTCCTTGAGCTGCATGACCTTGAACAGGGCGTTCTTGATGACGGAGAACGCGATGCCCGCCGAGATATCGGACACCTCGGCGCCCTCTTTCTGTGCCTGCTTGACCTTCGAGTTCATGAAGACCGTGCAGCGCGTGCCGAGGTCGACTGGCGCCTTCGACTTCACGGCGAGCTTCGCGAACTCGGCCGGCGTCATGTGCAGGCCCTCAGCGAAATTCTGGATGAAGGAGCCGCAGCCCGCCGAGCAGGCCTCGTTCAGCGTGATGCTGCCGATCGTGCCGTTGCGCACGAAGAAGCATTTCATATCCTGCCCGCCGATATCCATGATGAACGTGACTTCCGGGCAGAACTCCTGCGCCGCGCGCAGATGCGCGAACGTCTCGACCTCACCGCCGTCGGCGTGCAGGCCGGCCTTCACGATGGCCTCGCCGTAGCCCGTCGTCATGACGCTTGCGATATAGGTCTTTTCCGGCATGGCCTCGTAGAGGCCCTTGATCTCCTCGATGACGCTCCGGAGCGGCGAGCCGTGGTTGCTGCCGTACGCCGTGTACAGCAGCTCGCGGTCGCGGCCGATCGCCGCGATTTTCGTCGTCGTCGAGCCAGCGTCGATGCCGACGTAGAGCGGGCCCTCATAGGACGCGAAATCGCCGCGCTTCACCTTGTCCTTCTCATGGCGTGCCTTGAAGGCTTCGTAATCCGCCTCGTCCTCGAAAAGCGTGAAGTCCGCCTTGCGGCTTTCTTTGGCGGCCGCCTGTTTTGCCTTCTCGATGCTGTCCTCGAGACGCGGGACGTCGATGACCTCCGTCTCGTCCGACAGCGCCGCGCCCATTGCGACAAAGTAATTGCCATAGTCAACCTTGACCACGTGCTCGTCGTCGAGCTCGAGCGTCTTGATGAAGCGCTCGCGGAGCGACTTCAGGAAGTGAAGCGGCCCGCCGAGGAACGCGACATGACCGCCGATTGGGCGGCCCTGCGCGAGGTTGCTGATGGTCTGGTTGACGACCGCCTGCATGATGGAGAGCGCGATATCCGCTTTCTCCGCGCCGTCGTTCATGAGCGCCTGCACGTCGGTCTTCGCGAAAACACCGCAGCGCGAGGCGATCGTGTAGATCTGCTTGCCCTGCTGCGCGAGCTCATCGAGACCCTTCGCGTCCGTGCTCAGCAGAGACGCCATGTGGTCGATGAACGAGCCCGTGCCCCCCGCGCAGACGCCGTTCATGCGCTGCTCCGGCGCGTCGCCGAAATACGTGATTTTCGCATCCTCACCGCCTAGCTCGACGACCGTGTCCGTCTGCGGAATGAGTTCCTTGACAGCCGCCGCGCACGCGATGACCTCCTGCACGAACGGCAGGCCGATGCGCTGGGCGATGCCCATGCCGGCCGACCCCGTCAGGGCGAAGTGGAACTTCTTCTCCCCGACGATTTCCTTGAGATGCGTCAGATTCTCCTGCAGTGCGTTCCCGATTTCTGAAAAATGGCGGGCGTAGTTCTTGAACAAGATGTTCTTCTCGTGATCCATGACGACCAGCTTGATCGTCGTGGAACCTACGTCGATACCAACTTTCAAAAGAGAGTCCATTGTTACACCACCTAGTATACGAAATAGAACGTAATTCTCTCAAAACTCTCCCCGCTGATAAAGCAAAAGAAGAGAAGCCTTCTGCAGGCTCCCCTTCATTTTAGCACAATTGCCACAACTTCTCCAGTAACTTTCTCACAGTGCCCTGCGCCGAGGCCCTGCAGAAAAAGGGGCCCGCTGCATAAAGCAGTGAGTCCCTCTTTATCTCTTTTGATGCGTTGCCATGTTCAATGGAACACCGCCACGACGGTATCGATGACCGCTCTCTTCTGCGCCTCTGTGAGGCGGCTGTGATTGACGGCATAGCCGAACCCGATCAGATATTCGATCTTCTGCAGATGGGTCAGACCATCGTTATCGTTCAGGATCTGCACGAAACGCGTGATTGCCTCCGTGCTCGTATCCGTGCGGAGCTGCAGCATCATCGCAAAGATGCCCGCTTCGATGTGGCGGTAGGTTTCATCCGAAACCGTCTGGAACTGCCAAGGGCGTTTTTCCCGCGGGAGTCTTGCCTGCGCGTTGATCGGCTGCGGATACGCCGCGACGCGGACGCGCTTTACCCAGGCGGCCTGTCCGGCAGCCGGAACGCGCGGCAGCTTCGCCGTCCGGCGTTTTGCCTTGGGGGCAGCGGCCCTTGCGGGCTGGCTGACCTTCTGAACCGACACATGGACTGCCGGAATCCTCGTACCGGTACGCGGTGCAGACTTCGCCTCTGCCACCGTCAGCGGCTTCACAGCCGCTTTTGCGACGTGCCTTTCCTGCGGCACAGCGGATTTTGCAGTCTGGGCAGCGGCCTTCCGAACCGGTACAGCCTTTTCACTCCCCTGTACGGCAGCCTTCTTTTTCACCACCGCCGCGCGCTGGAACGTCTTATCCTCCGAGAGTTTCGCGACCTGCTGCTGCCTGATTTCCTCGCGTTCTCTCTCCGCGAAGCCCTGATCAATCGGGGTCCAGTGCAGCGGTGTCGCCATCATGCGGACCACCTGCTCATGATTCTGTGCCGCCTCGCGTGCCTGGACATCGGCCGGCGTATGGCCGCTCGTCGCCGCAAAAGCCGTTCCCGTGCAGCTCAGGCAGACGAGCAAGGTGAGCAGGGCGGTTTTTTCTTTCTTTTTATCCACGACTTTCCCCTTTTCTATCGCCGGTCAGAGGATGCCTCTTTCCGGCACGAGTATGGAGCCTTCTGGATAAGGTTATTTCGATGCCTTGTCGCCAGCGTTATCCGCCGTCTTATCCGCAATCTGCGCGCGGAGCTCGGCATTCTCCTGCTCGAGCTTTGCCTGCTGATCCTTGAGTGCCTGGATCTCGCGCATAACCATGCTCAGGTTATCCTGCTGCGGCTCATCCGGCGTCTTGCTGCCGAAACGTACCGTATAGCCGATGTTTGCGCCGAAGCGATGCTCCTGACCGCCGAGGTCGCTCGCAACACCGAAGGAGAGCAGGGAGTCACGGTTGAAGTGATAGAAGCCGCCGAGTGCAAGAGCCGAGGTGCCGTCATAGCTGCCGTAGGCGCTCGAGAACTGATACTTCGAGCCGTTCGGGGTGTACTCGAGCGGATGCAGGCCGCTCATCGCCATGGACAGCGCGCCGACCGTGTCGACCTCGTTCTCCACATTGTGGACGCGGCGGTTCAGGTTCGCATCCGCTGTCTGACGAGCCGTTGCCTCATTATCGATGTTCTTCTGGAGCGTCGTGTCCGCGTTCTGACGGGCCGTTGCCTCTTCCGAAACCGCTTTCGTGCGTGCCTTCACTTCGGTGTCGATATTCTTCTGCAGCTTCTGATCCGCAGTATCACGAGCCGTTGCTTCAGCTTCGATGTTCTTCTGCAGCTTCTGATCCGCAGTATCGCGAGCTGTTGCCTCAGCTTCG